>Ga0315268_10000305_pt1 | contig 56917 bp, 61 predicted proteins | sample C1_top_MG_FD_204535 | JGI IMG/M metagenome (GOLD analysis project Ga0315268, IMG submission 204535) | Sediment microbial communities from Yellowstone Lake, YNP, Wyoming, USA - C1_top | ecosystem: Environmental > Aquatic > Freshwater > Lake > Sediment | place: USA: Wyoming | collected 2017-08-01 | reverse complement strand
TTGCGCTAATGCTTTGGGGCCAGAGCTGGCCGAAGTTGTCGGTCTCAAAAGCTCAATCTAATTGGTAAACGTGAGCAAGAAGCAAGTGTTACGGTGTTCTAGTGCCTGTTCTCAGCTTGAAACTTGGGATGGTTATGCCTACCAGCTCGTTCTCTCTGAACCGGTAGATAACATCATTTACCTCCTCACTATCATCCGCCGGCTGAGGTTTGCCGAAGCTTATGTAGAGCACGTCAGCTTCTCCGTCGTAGCTGATGTCCAGCTCCTTATCTTTCGGGATATTGACGGCGATCACTTCTTTCGCCATATCACCCCACCCTTGACCACGTTCGCCACGCCGGAACCAACACGTGCCGTAATGATAAACGCGTCCTCTGGGCTGACTTCACGGTAGACAACGACGACGTATCTTGCTCCCATAGGTAGGTCAATCGACAACCTGACCGCCTTCAGTTCTCCGTGAAGACCTTTGGCGACGAAATCCGGATCCTTCACAGCCTCAAGAACACGGTCGCGATGCAATTCAATCTCAGGATGCCTTGCGACAATGTGGCGCCATCTCTCCTCCGTCAGCCTTATTGGAACGTGGTTCACCGACTCCACAACAGAAGTCGTCATCGCAAGTCATAACTCCGTAATCGGTGAACCGCCGTGCAAGCATCCGCTCCTCATGAATGCCACGCCCCAGACTATCTCTTTGCCTAGGAGGATCTGCCGAGAGAAATGAAGCCTCATTTGTCATTGGAACTCTTGAGCGCTAGTTTAGGCGCCCGGGGGGTGGGATTTGAACCCACGATCCCCCTCGTTCTCCCCTTGCCTGTCCTCTCTTTCTTCGTTCTGAGTCAAGAGAATCACACGGATCCCCCCTTAGCGCGAGCGACGGAAATAAGAATGATCACAACTGAAATGACGCGATGACTCATAGTTGGTTAATACGACACCGCTTTGGGTTTCAGCGCTCCCTGCCTAACCTGCAAAGCCTTAAGTCGATTTCCTCTCACACTCCTCATGATCTCTCTTCACTGAAGGGCGAGTTTGTTCAATTGCCGACCAAAGGTTCAAAGTTGATTGCACTTGCTCTGGTAGCGGTTGTGGTTGCCGCTGGATTCGGTTACTGGACGACTATTCCAAGAATGCCCAGTGAGACTGTAAGCTACACGACGCAGCAGACCTCATCGCTGTCACCAACCTTACGAACCAGCGAAGCCGCAGCTTCGTCTACAACCTCCGCTTCCGAGACGACTCTATGGATCAACGTCACCGGCACGAAGCCTGTCAGCTACTACGTGTCTCTGCTCAAGTCGAGTGGTGCTCAGCCATATGTTCAGCTGGGGTGGGAGTTGCAATCGCTCCCTGATGCGACGAACACGACTGCCGTGGCAATGATTACCTACCTTGCTCTGAATGCAACTAATCCTGAAGTGAAGGAAGCATTTCAACTGATGATGAAAGGAGGGACACCGGCTCCAAGCGACTTCAAGTACGCTGTACCAAACTACAATACTGAACTCCAGGTTCTCTACTGGCTTGCTTGCCGGAATGAGTTCAAGAAAGACGACACTCTTGCCTTGGCTATTGCAATGGTGAACGGATTGTGGGTGACTATGGGAAATGAACAAGTCCGGCAGGCTGTCAAGAACGATGTCAGCGATCTGCTCGTTTTCTTCAGAGGTACTAATGATGTCCAGAAGACAAGAGGATATCCTCAGTTAGAGGATTATCCTTTGGAAGCCATGATTGTCTTAGCCGACAGAACTGGCAAGTTCCCTGAGAATCAAGTCAACAGAGTTGAAATTGGTCTTTTCAATAGAAGAATCGTGAGTATAGACGAGTATGAGATGAGCAACGTATCCTTGGAGACGTTAAGAAAGGCTAGAGATTTCTTGAACAGCACAAATCTCATAGGCAATAATCCAACAGACACATTTGCGAATATTGAAAAGTACTTCTACATGACACTTGAATATACAGAAGTGTTTTCCTCCTCACGTTCGCATTGGAGATATATTGACTGGCGAGAACCCGAAGCGAAAGAGGTTGGAAGAGGCGACGTTGATTACCAATTTCAATATTTCTTCAAAAACGGATATTTCAGAGGCGGTTGCGCAGATAACGCGCAAGTTGTGAATGCATTCGGTATGTCTGTCGGTATTCCCGTGAATATGGTATTTCGGATCAATATGATAACGGGTGAAAATAACACCCATGCGTTTCCAATCTACTACGAGCCAATTTCAAAAAGTTGGCGTGGGTACCATGGCGATGTTTCCTTGGGAGCCCCTTCAGATTATTCTCAACCACAAGTTGTTAACATATTTAGACCGCCCGTACAGCAGAAAGATTATCTTGATTGGAGTTGGGTTGACCGTCGTGGACATGTGAATGCTGGCTTCTTCACTTACTCTGAATTACCGTCATTTGGAGAGTTCCTAAGTTTACTATCGGAGAGGGGAATTGCGACTTCTCAGATGAAGCAGTGGCTACTCTAGAGTTGATGATTAAACCGTCCTTGGGCACTGACAGAACAGATAGAACTCTTGAGGCGCGCGTCCCACAAGCGAAATCTCGTAAGCGGACAAGACTTATTCCAATAAGCGGCTAATAGCTCGGAAGCATGGCAGAGAAGAGGGCATTCCTCATACAGAGCAGCGGAGAAATGGCAAAACACGAGACCGTGACCTTTTCAGACAGGACTTACGCCGATGAGGTGTGCACACACGGTTACTATCGTCATGAGACTTGGGATACTAAAACGCGCGATGAAGACTTCGGCAAAGTGAGAAGAGGTGACTATGTCCTTCAATACTGCACAAGCGATGTTGAGACTTATCCGAGACAGATAAGGAACATGTTCGAAGTCGTTGACGTTGAACGAATAGACGATGACATACAGAAAGCGCTTGCCAAAGGTCGCATAACCAAAGAACAAGCCGAGCGACTGGACAAGGCTCCGCACGTGATTAGGCTGAGAACCCACCTAGTCCTGAACAAAGGACTTGAGCTACCTCTGATTCGAAAGTGGGTTGAAGAGGGCGTCTTGTCGCGTGCCATGAACAACTGCGGTGGGCGGGGTTTCAACATCTGTGAGGTACAGTGGAACGACTATGAGGAAATCGTTGAGTGGAACAAGAGCCAGCCTCCTGAACCAGGCGTCACCCTAGGAGACATGCTAGAGGAGGAAGTCCGCGGCTATGTTGCCAGCATGCCGACGATATCCCAAATGTTCGGAGAAGAATACAATGGCTACAGACTGTACAGAGAACCCGATGGACGTGTCACCGGAGAACTCTATGACACTGGGACAGTCGGCGTAATTGACCTCTTGTATCAAAACGACGCGGGTGATTTTCTCGTAGTGGAACTGAAACGAACGGAAGATACGGCTGACAAAGTCGTGGGGCAAATAGCAAGATACCTTGGTTGGGTTAGCGAGAACCTCGCCGGTACGAAGAAGGTCGAGGGCTTACTTGTCGCAAGGAGTGCGAGCGAGGAACTCAGATATGCGGTAAGAGCTTTGAAGCACTGCAAACTCCTCAACTATGAAATCCAATTCAAGTTTCACTCCGTCTAGCCGATGCCCGGGGGCGATCGTCTTGTGCCCTCAACGCTCTACCCATTTTCCACTGTCGTCGTAGTTCATTGATCGTGGAAATCCGGCTGCGTTCCAGACCGCGTCGAAAATGGGTTTCATGACTTCAACGGGATTGATGTCAAATCGTTCTATCATTACCTCGGGTACCTGAAGCGTATCCCTGTCGACCGGATGAGAATCGTGCCCCAGAAAGCGAAGACGGTCGACCGCCATTGTGTAACCTTTCACTCCGACCAGGCTTAGCATTATGAAGAACGGGGGGTCTACTCCCAGTTCTTCTTGGATCGACAAGAATCTCGGCAGTTCCTTCAAAAGCTCCTTTTCGTATGCGATGCTCGGGATGAGGCGCTCGCCACGGCTGTCTTCGAGGAGTAGTGCCTCGACTGCTTCAATGATTCCGTTTCTGAAGACCTGTAGGTATGAATGAGAAGAGTAGCCAAGTACCCCGTCAAAGTTGAATCGATGACTCCAACTCATCGCATACGTAGGCTTGACACGAATGGCGTCACTTCCTAACGATTTCAAATCGAATCCCTTGCATGGCTCAAACGCGCTCAGTGGGATCACGTGAAGGACAATCTTGGCGCCTTCCTTCAATGTGGCAGGGGTCTCTCCTGATACGATTCTGGCAAGGCGGTCAAGGCGGAAATCTCTGATACGTTCTGAGGTAGTCCCGGACAGTGCGAATGCGGTACGCAGTTCCGTGACATCGAGTGGATACTTGCCAGCCGAGTTCCGAGAGTAAAATCGGGAATGCCCCTTGAACGTAACCATGTGAGGAGAAGCAAAGCTCCTCGGGATTCGAATGACGATGACAATTCTTGACGACGCGAGAGGTATCACACGTGTCGACATGCTGGGTATTCTTGGTGCTATGCCGTCTTGTATCATGCTTTCGAGGCGTCTGATTTCAGCGTCGGGGTCGCTGGCGTCCAATCCTCGGAGCTCTGTGGGGACGCCAGATGATTCCGCGATGCCGTAGATGAGGTGTCCCCCGGCGGCATTGGCAAACGAAGACGCATCTGCCAAGAACTCTTTCCGGTCTGAGTCAGAGGCAGCTGGTAGTATCTGCTTGTATTCAAGAGACTTGCCTTCAGGAACCTGGTTGTCAAGCAGAGCCTGAAGGTCGCTCTCTTGAACGGATTCCAAAGGTTTGTTTAGCGACACTCCTCATCCAATTCCGCGTTGAGTCTGGCACCTATAATGCTTCCCTATTTTCTGGAACGTTTGATTCTGAGCAGAACCAGCGTTGCCCCGATGACTATTCCTATGATAATCGACTCCAGTGGGAACCCAGGTATCGGAGGTGGAGGGAGCACCTCAGGAGTCAAACCTTCTCTGGCACATGTGTAGTGTGTTCCGTCATTGGTGTGACACGATACGTTGACTGAGTTCACTTTGATCAAGCATCCCAGAACCCAGACATTAGCACTATATTGCATCGTGAAATTGCCATGATTCGGTGATAATGTCAGATTGCCCTTCTTGGACTCTCCTGATCTAATCACTCCCAAATCGACCGTGTAGTATCCGCATGCCTTGATCCCCTCGGAAGTGGGTAATTGACACGTTGCATTGCCATTAACGATCCTAGCGCCGTAACTGTACGAGAGCTCCACGCCTGGGAATGAGAAAGGCGAACCGTTTCTTACGATGACCGAGGTCGAGATGCTATCTTCCGACGAGAAGCCGTCTCCGAACGTGTGATAGACCGAGGTCGTGACCATAGCTGCCAACAACGCAATGGGCAAATAGAGTACGAGAACAATAATCGCTGCTACTGCCAGGGCTGCTTTTGTTCCGAGCGTTCTGCGAAATGATGAGCCGCCCTCTTGTGGTTCTTTCGAGCGACAAGTCATCAAGGTCACACGCCATGGCGCCAGGAAGCTGTCTTGAACACTGTACGCTAGCGTGACATGAGGCTTTCTGATGTCACAACTTGTACCATCGACTTGGCGCATAGGTAGCGCCGTGCCCCCGGAGAGAGAATAGGAAGAGAGAGCTGGAGAGAGAACACCGCTCTACACAGGATATTCTAGTTGAGAGGGTTTTCATTACAGAGGTTCAGAGAGCGGGGGAAGAGGATCGTGAATGACGAGAGTGGATAAAGTGTAATAATGTGACCCCGCTTTCTCTCGCTGCCTCTCCTAGACCTTGACGACCTTGATCTCTATCCGGCTCGCCAACCAAGTGGGCAGGGCCCTTCTCAACTCCTCCAGTTTCGGTACGCTCTCTTCCAAGCATACGATGAGGACGTGTTTGGCGCCGAATTCGAATGGTTCGACCATGTTTTGTATGACTTGTCCCTCGTGGGGAGGCAGTTGACTGTGTGCACGAACCTCGTCGGGCGTTTCAATGTTCACCCCGGTCATTAACTGATCCCAGGCTTTCGAGTCCTTCCGCGTCGGTGACATAATCGAAGCCTTCCTCGACCAGAGTCCTAGCCTCACTAGCAGTCTTTGCAACTTTGCAGATATAATCGTCCGAGTGAAAGTCGACCAAGTGCGTGTAGACGAGGGTGTTTCGGATATTCTTGTGCCCTAGCAGCTGCATCACATGTAGGATGTCTCTCGTCCGATGATATTCCATTGTCGCTTTGAAGTGCCGTAGGGTTCGGAAGTTAATCGCGCTTATGCGTTCGTTCTTGAGTTTCTGAGCTAACGTCTTCCGTTGTTTCGAGACGGCTTTCTGAAAGACGACCATAGCTTTACGGGGTTCAATCTTCGGGTTACGAAACACATACTCGTAGCTTTGGGAGAGGCCATTCAGCATAGCGACAAGTCGAACCGAGACTTTGAGCCGTCGTGGGTTACTGTTCTTCTCAGGCAGGACACTGACTGTCAGTCGTTCTGTGTCTATGTCGGTCCATCGTAGGTTCCACGCTTCCCCAGGCCGCATCCCCGTCTCCTTGAGTAGCTGGAGGAATGTGGCGGTCTTCTTGCCGACGCCAGCGATGAGCTGGTCAACCTCAACCTCTAGCGGTATGAACGGTAGCCGCCCAATCCGCCTATGATTCGGTTTCTCGAACAGAATACGCTTCCATCCGTAGAACCTCGCCAAGTCCTCTGCAAGTTTTGCTTTACGTGCCTCACTAATCTTGGCTGAGGCAAGATACGTCTTAGCGGATTCGGGGTCAAGGAGGTTAGCTCGCCTCGCTACTGACTTCAACGCCTGGATACAATAGTGGACAGTGGAAGCACGATAGCCTTGTTTCTGCATCCATAACCCGAAAGACACGATGTCTCCGACCGGCATGACCCTCGGGGGTTCAGCAAAAAGCGCCGGGGGTGGGCGCTGGACTGAAGGTTCAAGCGCCCTTTTTTGGGCACACCTTGCTATCCCAGCAACAACGCTCAAAGGGATAGACAGGGCCCTCTATTCTTGCATTGACAAACGAGCGATGGCTCAGGTGGGCGATAGCACGATACTATCGCTCGCATGGTTTTCGTGTGATTGCCAGGCCAGTGAGAGTGGGCAATGCCATGGTGGACGGCGTTGCATTTGGACCTGGAGGAGAGCGGATAGCGATAGAAGTGAAATCACCTCGCGATGACATAGTTCCCGGCATCGGGCAATGCTACGAAGTGCTGAGCGCGGGTTATGGTCGAGCGGTCCTGGTGACGACGCTACGTGTCGCGAGAAAGCTGAGGAAACGGGTCTTCCAGCGGAGGGGCATGAAGCTGGTCGGCGTTGACGCGAAGGCTCGCATACACCGATACGACCCAGAGGGTTGGCGGCTCCTCGGGTAGTAGTCAAATCAGAAAGAGAGGAATTGTGGCCGTTCTTCTTTGGGGATAGGAAGACTGAAATCCTGAGCGACCGACGTATTGCATCGGCTTTCCGAGATTCACGGTCTGCCTGTATGGAGTTCACTGCTTTCTCGTGCTTGTCAAGGAGCGCCGAGGAGGGGCGCGATGACAAGAAGTACCAAGTATGAAGGAGGTGAACATATGAAGTTCATAGGGTTTTGGGAGTACAACCTGCAGGACGTTGACAAGGTTCTAGAGAAATTCAAGAAGATGACTGCAGAAAGAGAAAAGGGGACAGAGAAGTATCCAAAGCTGATCTTTGGACCTTATCATATGGGTGGGGAGAGCAAGGGTTTCACGATATTTGAGACCGATGACATGGACCAACTGACGAACACCACGATTCACTACATGCCCGAGATGAAGTGGAGGTTCGTGGGTATACAAGAATCCAGCAAAACTGCGGAACTCTACCTGAAAAGCAAGAAGTAGCTAGAAACGTTACGTGGCTGTCTGCCTATCTCAAGTTCCCCTTTCTTCCAAACACCTGAGCGCCGAGGAGGGGCGCAAAGAGAAGTACCCAGAAGATGAAGGAGATGAGGTTGAGATGTCTGAGAAAGAGATTGACAGTATCGTTCGTGATTTTCGTGAGGCGTTTGTGAAAAGGGATGTGGAGAAGATGCTCTCCTTCTTTGCAGAAGACGCGGTCTTGGTCGCACCTGCGGGCACATTCAAGGGCAAACAGGAGGTGAAGCGTTTCTGGACTTGGGAAACTCAGGTCAGCCCGACTGAAACAAGTAGACTCTCTGGAATTGGAACCATGGTGAAGGGGAATAGAGCTGTTTCCGAGGGCGTTTCCGAGGGCGACTTTCGCTTCCTGAACAGCTTCACGGCTTCAACGTCAGTGACGTACTCGAACCCATTCTCAACCAGTTGCCTAGCTTCTTCAACAGTGTTGGCGACCTTGCAGAGGAACTCGTCGTTTTCGAAGTTGACAAGGTGGGTGTAGACGAGCGTGTTCCTGATGTTCTTGTGGCCCAGTAGCTGCATGACGTGGAGGATATCCTTCGTCCGATGATACTCCATCGTCGCCTTGAAGTGGCGAAGAGTCTTGAACGTTATCTGCTCTATTCTGGGGTTCTGAAGCTTCTGTGCTACCCTCCATCTCTGCCCAGCGAAGAGCCTGCGGAATACCTCCATCGACATGAGCGGGTCGACATCTGGATTGCGAAAAACGAGTTTGTACCGTTTCGGGAGGGCGTTGAGCATGCTGACTAGCCGGACGGATATTCTCAGTTGTCTGGGATTGCTGTTCTTCTCTGGAGATATGTTGACTGTTCTCTGTTCTGGGTCGAGGTCGACCCATCTGAGGTTCCATGCCTCCCCAGCCCTCACTCCAGTTTCCTTGATGAGTTGCAGAAATGTCGCGGTCTTCCGGCCGACTCCCGATATCAGTTGGTCGACTTCGACCTCCAACGGAACGAATGGCAGCTTCCCTATTCGCCTGTAGTTCGGTTTATCGAAGGCAAGATGCTTGTAGGCGTAGTATCTTGCTAGGTCTTCTGTCAGCTTGGCTTTGCGGGATTCGCTCATCTCGGCGTAGGCTAGGTACGCTTTGGCGGATTCAGGCTGAAGCAGGTTGGCGTGTCTTGCTATGGATTTCAGTGCCTGAATGCAGTACTTGACGGTTGAATGTCTGTATCCTTGCTTGCGCATCCATAATCCGAAGTTGATGATCTGGGAGAGCGCGTCGGGTTCGATCTGTTGGATATGTCGAGTTTCGACACAGGGGGTGGAGCCAAAAGCGCCGGGGGTGGGATTTGAACCCACGAGGCCCGAAGACCATCGGCTTAGCAAGCCGACGCCCTACCTGGATGCCCAACGCGTTCTTCGCGTGTTTCTAGGCAACCCCGGCATCCAAGCAAGTGTGAGCAGCGACAGAGCCTCATAACGTTTCCGAAACGCACAGTGTTGGCACGCTTGATCACAGGCAAGAATCTGAGCTCCTGCATAAGTGATTCCTGATCAGCTATCATGAACATGCGAGAGAACTTGTCAACAATAAGAAATGGGGGGACAAGCGGCGCTTGGCCGCGCGTGTCGCCAGTTGATTTTTCGTTTTATCGTATCCAAGATCTCAGGGACGTCATCTGGCTGACTAGTTCCTTGTGTGCTTCATGGTAAGCTTTTGCGAGCTGCCGGGAGACGTCTTGGTCGAGACCGTTCTGGATGAGTTGGGCCTCGAAGACATCAGTCATGTGGTGTATGCTCGTTCTGATTCTGATTGGGAGCCAAAGGAGGCTTGGAAGCATCCTCAGCACATAGTATCCTGACCTTACCACGGTTGTGACAGAGACCATGTTTAATTAACCTCTGATGTCCATGCTCTGGCTGCTAGTCTTTCTCGAGTTCGCGTTTGATCTTCTCCTTAACGGCCTCGCCGACATCGTCGTCATGTTCGGATTCTCGTGCAGCTTTGATTACGTCACCGATCTTGGTGAAGACGCTCACGTATTCTCGTGTCATGCGTAGGGCAAGATCGTCCGGGAAACCACCCGCCTTCAGCTCTTTGTAGTATGTTGCGGCTGCCTTTGCCATGTTTCTTGCCGTGTCTTCCGAGAAGACTGCGCTGACGAGTCCTTTGATGAGTCCTGGAACCTTGTCGGAAACGACTGACAAGATCTCAGCGATTTCCTCGGGACTCTCGTGCCGATGTTTTTTTTCATCGTCCATTATCATTCACCTCGTGTTCCTCATCGTACTACTAGCGAGTCTGGTCACTAGGGATAGGTATTCTGTGCAAAAGTGACCAGTTGACCGGTCTGACTGGTCACTCTACGAGCTTGTAGACCGTGCCTTTGCCTTTCTCCACCTGAACGATCCCTTCATCGGTCAACCTGCACAGCCTCGATCTTACTATCCTGCGTGAGGCGTGTCCTCTCGCTTCTCTCAGAGCCCGCTCGATCTGAGAGGTGTTCTGAGGCCCGTTCAGTGCGAGGGTCTGTATGATTAGGCGAGAAAGCTCATCCTTTTCGACCGAGCGTCTGTGAATGTACTTCCTCGCAGCTGTCAAGCGTTCAAGCGCAGTGATCGGCTCCTTGACGAGCAGCACTCCCGCACGCAGGTTGCTGACGGTAGACGCGAGTTCGGGGTGCTCAAGCGAATCTGAGAGAATTCTCTCGATCGTCTCTAGTCTGCTCATGATCGTGCCGAGTTTGCGGTCAAGTTCCTTGATCTTCGCATCTGAAGCCTTCGGCAACACGATCACGAGACAGTGAATTGTCGACGGTCCTTAAGCTAAGCTTCCTGTTCTATACGGTAGCTTGTATTCACTTTGACTTCGGGGCGGAAGATTCCTCTTACTGAGCAGTATTTCTGTTCCGAGAGCTCGACTGCTCTCTTGACGGCCGATTCTCTGAGGTTTCGTCCTCGTACGACATACTCGATTTGGACGGCCTCGTAGTACATGGGATCCTTCTTTCTCCTAGTCCCTGTCACATTCATCTCAAGTCCGGTTACTTCCTGTCGTTGGCGTTTCAGAATCCAGATGATGTCCATGCCCGTACATCCGCCGAGCCCGACAAGAACGAGCTTCACCGGCCGGAAGCCATGTCCCGTGCCACCGCCCTCGGAATCCGTGTCCATCGTGAGCGAGTCGCCTTCCTCTGTTGTGGCTGTGAAACGCATTCCGCCGTCCCACTTCACATTCACCAATACGCCCGTTCTCCTGAACACTCAAGATTGGCCCACGTTCCTGAATACAAAAATCCTTTCATTCGTCGACCCTGAGGCGATACGCGGGTTCACCCGCGAGTTCATCTACGGAGGACTTATCTCCAAATTGACGTAGGCTGTCATACAGTAGAAAGAGGTCTGGACCAGTTTGTTCGAGTACGGCGGCGTGATCATTAGTTGGCTCGGTCATGACGGCTTCAAGATCAAGAACGCTAGGACTGTCTACATCGATCCATACGAGATCAGAGGCGGAGAGAAAGCTGACATCCTCCTGATCAGCCATAATCACCTCGACCACTGTAGCCCCGAAGATGTCGAGAAGATAGTCTCCGCGAAGACAACGATAATCACCACAGCAATATCGAAGCGGAAACTCTCGAAGATCAAAGCTAAGGAGACACGCGTAGCCAAGCCCGGCGAGAGGATCATGATCGGAGATGTGTCAATCGAGACAGTTCCCGCATACAACGTGAACAAGTTCCGGGCTGCCGGTAAGCCTTTCCATCCTAGACAGAGCGAAATGCTCGGTTTCATCCTAACCATGAGCGGGGCAAGGATCTATCATGCAGGAGATACTGACTTGATCCCGGAGATGGAACGCCTCAACGTTGACATTGCTTGCCTGCCAGTCAGCGGTACCTACGTGATGACTGCAGAGGAAGCCGCAGAGGCCACTAAGCGTGTCAAGCTGAAGGTTGCTATTCCAATGCATTACGGGTCGATTGTTGGCGACGAAGGTGATGCTGAGAGATTCAAGAGACTAGCCTCATGTGAAGTCCGCGTGCTCTCGAAAGATTAACCTCTACCGATATGCGAACGGTCGCCTATCCGGGTGCTCTACAGTTTGCGCCGTATGCGGCGTACGCTTCTCTTGACGCGGCGCTTTGCCTTTCGGTATCCCTTTCTTGCCTTTCCGCGCAAGGTCCTCGGCCGAGAGCCATCTCTTCGACCAGCATGCTTCTTTCGTCTTGGCATGAACTGAGCATTGCTCTCTTTGAAATCAAAAGCCTTGCGGAATATCGGTTCTTACTGTCGGATATCGATGAACGGTCTGTTTACTGTATATTCCTGACGAATGGACGCACCGTATGCTCTGGTCCGATTTGATCAACCGGAATCATCACGAGCTCTCCTTTTGAGCTCGCAGCAAAGAGATCACGCAATCTTTTCACGACCAGATCGAGTTTAGTTGTCTTCTCCCGGACGACGGCGTTTGTTGAAGGTAGCGTCTTGAAGATGTTTGCTCGACGAGTTTGACGCAAGCGAAGGTTGCCCAAGCGAGATCTCTCATCTCCCATCGCAGCGCAAGAAGATGCAACGATTGTCTCGGATTCATCGAAGCGACAATGTTCGTCACAGTGGCGTCGGGTCGCATGTATCTTGCGTCTTCAGTCTTCGCTCCCATCCTGAGGAAACCTTCCTCCATCTGGGGCGCTTTAGTTTGTTCGATCTCATGCAATGATCTGCGATGGGAATAAGCCTAAATGAGCGTTCGCATCATGCAGGCGCCTCAAACAGGGAGCAACGCAACTATTGTCGTGGACAGATGAACGCGCAAAGGTTCTAGCCGATCTCAAGAAACTCGAACCAGGCGACCGTCTCTCATTGTACTCGGGTTTGATCAAACTGAACTCCGCCCTCTTTGAGAGTGTCCGCGGTTGGGACAGTTGGCTGAGGAATCCCACATTCATGGACACGTTCTCGCAGGAGGAACTTGATCAGATCTTCATCAGTTTCAAAGATGTCACAGCGAAATTCCTAGAAGAGGACATCAAGTGGACGGGCAAAAAGGAGCAGAGTCCCCCGAAGACAGCAAAAATCGAAAGAACCGAGGGCGAGAGACGCTACGCCTAGCCTGAGTGAGGAGTAGGAGATCATGAGCTGTGCGCCGTTTGTGCAAACGCCAGTTGAGGTTGCGAAGAAGATGATACAGCTGGCGGATCTCAAGCCGGGCCAGAAGCTATTCGATCTGGGGGCAGGGGACGGCAGACTCGTGATCATGGCTGCGCAAGACACAGGAGCCTCGGCGGTTGGAGTGGAGATGAGAGACGACCTAATCGAGAGAGCACGCACAGAGATCAAGAAGCTGAATTTGCAAGGCAAGGTCACCATGATTCACGATGATTTCTTCAACGTGGACCTGAGCGAGGCTGATGTTGTGACCCTATACCTAACTACGAGCGGCAACGAGCGCCTCCGACCAAAGCTGGAGCGTGAGCTCAAGAAAGGCGCCAAAGTCATCTCACACGATTTCAAGGTTGGCAGCTGGAAACCCTCTGTGGTCTACAACGAGCTACTTGGCCACACGATTTACTCGTACGATGTCGGAGCACAAATCTAGATCGATCTGATCACGGGCGAGCGTCGGACGTTTCTGCTGCGACCTCGCTTCAGTTCAAAGCAAACCTACTGGGAGCTGCACGACGAGTTTGGATACAAGCCTCCGAGTCCCTGTGGGCATGATAGCTTTCTCCGGCCTTCTGTGGGGGACCTCTTTCGTCGCCATGAAAGTTGGCCTGAGGTACGTTGACCCCTACTCGTTTGCCTTTCTGAGACTGGTGACGGCTTTCGTTGTCTCGGCCGCCCTCCTGTTCCTCAGAGAACGGCCCAGAGTGAATGTACTTCGCGACTGGAGAATCTGGGTTCTCGGAATACTGAACGCGGGAGGGTTCATCTTTCAATATGTGGGCATATCGTACACGACGGCGACTAGGACCGCTTTGATCACTAATTCAAACGTGGCCTTCACGGCGGTCCTGAGTTGGGGGCTGTATCATGAGCCGATGAGTCTCGGGAGCCTGCTTGCGCTCCCGTTATCGGTCTTGGGCATATTCCTCCTCGTAACTGGTGGAGATCTCAGCACCCTGTCAGGCGGGCAAGTGATGGGCGATCTTCTAGTGCTTCTAGCCGGTCTCGTCTGGTCCGTCTTCCTTGTGTTGAACAAAGACATGGCTTCAAGGAAGAGTGCGAACGCTTCACAAATGGTTGCATGGGTGATGCTCGTCACCGCGCTTGGGATCGCCCCATTCGCTTTCCTACTAGGGGATGTGACGAGCGCTTCTGTTCCTTGGGAGGGATGGGGCGCCGTTGCCTACACGGCAGTTCTCTGCACAGTCTTACCGTACTGGTTGTTCACGAAGGCACAAAGATACGTGGGTGCAACCCTTTCCGCGCTTGTTCTCTTGATCGAGGTCATCGTGGCGATCGTCTCGTCAGCGATGATTCTCGGCGAACAGTTCGCGATCGGGAGCGGTCTCGGAGCCATACTTGTCTGCGCATCCATTCTCCTAGCCTCCAGGGGCTCCAGCTCCACCTAGGATCTCGCAAATCTCAATACGAGAAACGACAGTCATTCGTTGGAGGCGACGCATGTGAGCGTCCGTAGGAAAGAACTCGCCAGGATGATTGATTCTACGTTGCTGAATCCTCTGGCAACCCGAGACCAAGTGGAAAGGCTTTGCGACGAAGCAAAGAGCTACGATGTATATTCCGTATGCGTAAACTCTGCTTGGGTTCCGTTCGCAGTGAGAGCGCTAAGTGCTACAGGGGTGAAGGTTTCCTCGACGGTGGGCTTTCCACTTGGCGCTTCCTTATCAGAGGTGAAGGCATTCGAGGCTCAGACCGTCGTGGGCCTCGGTGCTGCCGAAGTGGACATGGTCATGAATATTGGTGCACTGAAGTCACAAGACATCGCGAGCGTTCGAGACGACATTATGCAGGTCGTGAAGGCATGCAAAGAGGCTCAGGTCAAGGTCATCATAGAAACAGGGTACTTGAATGACGAAGAGAAAGTTCAGGCATGCAAGCTCGCTCGAGAAGCAGGTGCAGCCTTTGTTAAGACATCGACAGGCTTCGGCTCGGGCGGTGCCACGGTTGCGGATGTCATGTTGATGCGGAAGACCGTTGGAGAACGATTCGGGGTCAAGGCCGCAGGAGGGATCCGGACATTCAAAGACTGCGTTGCGATGATTGACGCTGGAGCGAACAGAATCGGAACGAGCAGCGCGATTCAGATTCTCAGGGAATGTCCCGTCTAGTCATGCCCAATCTCGTGAAAGATCGTCAATGACTGTGTATTTGGGGCAGTTCTGTTCGTCTCCTCCAGAAAATGTAGGCAATCACTAAAGAGATCATGGCCAAGGCCGTCCCGAACTCTCCTGTAACGTACCTTGTGAATCCAGTGTCGATCGTTAGCGGGTCGAAGACGCGTTGGATGAAAAGATTGTGACTTGCGTGCAGAAACACCGCCGTCCACAGGCTGCCTGATTTGAGTCGCATCCACGCAAAGGCAAAACTCAACCCAATCACCATCACGGTGAAGCACGCTGCTCCGTACCAAGCGGTGCCAGCATTATAGTCGGCGAAGAACAGAAGCGGGAAATGCCAAACCGACCAGATCACTCCGCTAATAAGCGCCACTTTCGGGTAGGTTGTGAGTTTCGCGAGATTTGGCACCAAGAATCCTCTCCAACCAATCTCTTCACCCAGTGCTGTGATGCAACTCACAACAGTCCCAAGAGCAACCATGACGACGAGATATCCCATGACGATGATCGAGGTCGGTATGTGCTGTATGCCAAACCGAGAAGTGATTCCTCTCACGAACTCGATGCCAGAAAATCCGCCGAGGCCCGTTAGCCAGACAAGCACGTAGGCAGTGGGCGCATAGAGAAGTGGAATTAGGTAGCTCCAGATCTGGTATCGAGTCTTTCCCCACCTCCATCCCAGGTCTCGTAGGCTGTCGTGATGCACAATTTGTGTAGCTAAGGCTGCGATTGCAGGGCACCACATGAGCCCCGTCGCATAGATTCCGCCCGTTGCAGTGAGACTGCCAGAGGAGATGATGAGGTAGTAGAAGACGGAACTCAGCGCGAAGGTAACGACGACATATGTGATCGTCTTGTTGACGGTTCTTCGCGAGCTCTCGATCATTCTGAACCGCTTACCTTCTGTGTTTGCCCTTGTGCATTTGGCTTAGATAGCCTTGTTCTGACGTGAGTATATTCCACTTGACGAAAGACATCCTCGTGACTTTCCTGAGAAAGCGCATCACGAGCAATCTCTCTACGCCGCCAAGACTGACAACGTTCAATTAAGACACAAACGCAATGAGGGGTCCATGCTAGAAGTCCCCATGCCGCGATTAGACGAGTCGATGCACACAGGGAAACTCATTGAGTGGCTCAGGAAAGAAGGCGATCGCGTTACAGAAGGGGAACCGATCGCTGTTGTTGAAGGTGAAAAGACAACGTTCGAGATCGAGGCTCCCGCATCGGGCCTCCTTCACAAGACACTCCACGCGGCGGGCTCAGAGGTTCCAGTTGACGAGCCAATCGCGTTAATCGAGGTTGATATAGACAGCCAACGCACGTCCACGAGAGATGATGCATAGCATCTAAGGTCGAACCATATCATGTCTCTCAACGCCTCGGACGACTTGAATCTAGCCAAGAGGACGCTTCATGAAGAGGGCTTGTCTCTCGTTGTGGCAAAGAATGGCAGGCTTCTCTTCAAGAGCAAATCGCATGGCGTGGGCGATCTGCTTGCGATGATCAATGATGTGGGCAGGCTGGCTGAGGGTGCTTCACTCGCCGACAGTATCGTGGGCAGAGCTGCCGCACTGCTATCCGTCTACTCGAAGATAGTTGCCGTTTATGGCGTTAATATGAGCGATGGCGCGCTATCCATCTTCAAGGCAAATGGCATTCATTACGAGTACGGGACCTTGGTTGCGAGGATACTGAACCGTGAGAAGAATGACATCTGCCCATTCGACAAGGCTGTATTGGGAATAGACGACCCGAGCGTGGCTTTGGGCAGGTTGAAATCCGTCAGATTTCGGTGATCTTCCAGTAGTTGAGATAGAGCGAGCAACGATGAATCGGACCGATCGTCTCGTAGTATCGATCCTTGGCGGGGAAACTGTAACCCTCTTGACAGGCCTATTCTCGAACACGCCCCAAATGCTGCTGGGCGCGGAACGCTATGGTTTTCCGCTCGCTTGGCTCATTCGTATGATAGTAGCCCCGGAATACAATCCTTGGAGAATCGACTTTCTGAACTTCTTGGCTGATCTGATCGTCTGGTCTGTCATTGTCGTTGTGATTGTTTTCATCTTGGAGCAGGTAAAGAACCGTGGACAAGACTAGCCCGGAAACGGGTCCAAGCACTACGAAGTGGTGGGGTTGGGGTCTTGAGTCGAAGACTTATCCGCTCGATGATAAACCACAATTCTGGCCCTATCTTCTTCGAACACTGAAGCTTGCGAAACTGAACGAGTGCCCGCGCCTAACGTTCGAGGAAGTCAGACTTCCCGCAGGCCGACTCGATGACCGGACCCTGGCGAAGCTGAAACGAATCGTTGGCGCAGACATTTCAACAGAGAAGCATGACCGGCTAACGCACAGTCTCGGGAGATCGTACCCCGACCTCGTCAATCTACGTCGTGGCCTGATCCGAAATCCACCCGACGCTGTGACCTATCCAAAGGACGAGAAAGAAGTGGCAAAGTTGCTTAGCTTTGCCAGTGCAAACAAAATCGCAATCGTTCCATTCGCTGGCGGAAGCAGCGTCGTCGGAGGCGTTGAACCAACCAAGCATAGAGGATTGAATGGTGCGATCACAGTTGACCTGCGGAAAATGAACATGGTACTAGACGTGGATGCGGTTTCACTCACCGCGAGCGTCGAAGCTGGCATATCTGGGCCTAAGTTGGAGGACGAACTGAACAAGAGGGGTTTCATGCTAGGGCATTTTCCTCAATCATTTCAGTTCTCTGTATTAGGCGGATGGATTGCTACTCGATCCGCAGGTCAAGTATCAACCAAATACGGCAAGATCGAGGACATGATTGAAAGCCTGACGCTCATCTCGCCTGTTGGCAGGTTGGACACGAAAGCTGTCCCCGCGTCTGCGTCCGGTCCAGAGCTTAAGCAAGTCCTGATCGGGTCCGAAGGGACTCTGGGCATCATTACGAAAGCAAAATTGCGAATTCACCGTGTTCCCGAGGTCAGACGATACGAGGGTCTGATGTTCAAGTCATTCCGAGACGGCATCAACGCCATCCGCGAGACGATGCAGAGTGGTTTGATTCCTGCAATGATGCGCCTCTCGGACCCTGACGAGACAACAATCTCACTCATGCTCTCATCTCAAGGGGTCGCGACGAAGCTGGGATTGTGGCTGCTTGAGCGCTTAGGGTATGCTCCATCGCAGGAGTGCGTGATGATTCTTGGAGTTGAGGGAGATCACACAACCGTCAAGACCGAGCGACAAGTCGCGGTTGCGGCGTGCAAGCGGAATGGGGCTTTCGCAATTGGCAAGGGCGTTGGCAGTACTTGGCTGAATGAGAGGTTCGAGCTACCGTATCTCCGTGACGTTCTCTTGGACCATTGCATCTTGGTTGACACGCTTGAGACCGCAACGACTTGGGACAAACTCGAAACGTTGCACGGGGCCATCAAGAAATCGATTGAAGAGGCGATTGCGGAGATGGGCGTGACCGGGCTTGCTTTTGCTCATGTTTCTCATGCATATTCGGACGGCGCGTCAATTTACTACACGCTCGTGGCACCGCAGGTGAAAGGGAAAGAGGTCGAGCAATGGTTGAGGATAAAGAAGGCGGCAACAGACTGTATCATGCGGAACGGAGGTACTCTTAGTCACCATCATGGCATAGGAAGGGATCACGCGCCTTGGATCAAGCAGGAGCTCGGAGAGAATGGTCTGGCCCTCCTGAGAGCCATAAAGAAGCAACTTGACCCCAAAGGAATAATGAACCCAGGCAAGCTAGTAGTCCCTCATTAATAGGGTCTGGAAATGAGATGAGAACATGCCTCAACCGTTAGCTCGCAAGACGGTGCTGGTTGTTAATCCAAAGTCTGCCAGCGGAACAACGGGGAGGAACTGGGAGCAGATAAATCAAGAGATCCGACGCGGACTTGGTACTGACTACGATGTCAAACTTACCGAAAGCCAAGGTCACGCGACTACTCTGACAAGTGAAGCGATCAAAGACGGCTGCGAGCTCATCGTAGCCGTCGGAGGTGACGGGACAATCAACGAGGTCGTGAACGGATTCTTCGACAAAGAGAAGCCCATCAACCCAAACGCCGCATTAGCGGCGATGTCGATCGGAACTGGCACCGATTTCGTGAAGACACTTGAGTTTCCGACAACCCCGTTTGAGGCTGCGGAGCGAATAAGAAGAGGGAAGATCTGGGCAATCGACTTGGGAAAATGCACGTTCACGGGCCTCGACGGCGAACAACGTTCAAGATTCTTCATCAATATTGCAGACTTCGGTTCAGGTGGAGCGGTCGTCGACAAAGTCAACAGAACAACTAAGATCTTCGGAGGACAGATCTCGTTCCTCTGGGGAATACTGACCACCCTACCCACTTACAAAAACAAATTGACAAAGTATCGAATCGACAACGGTCCAGAAGAAGAGAAGGTCCTCAACACGTTTGTGGTCGCGAACGGCCGATACTACGGAGGAGGTCTAAAACCTGCTCCAAATGCGCAGCTGGACGATGGGCTCTTTGATATCGTGTCGATCGGAGATGTTGGGTTCCTTGAAGCAGTCTCCAGCCTAGGAAAGTTCAGGAAGGGAACATACTTGGAAGTCCCGAAAGTCGCGTCCTACAATGGGAAGACGGTTGTTGCAAGCTCAGAGGAAACTCAACTTGTCGAGATGGAGGGTGAAGTGGTCGGCCGTCTTCCTGCACAGTTTGAGATGTTCCCAAAGGCGATGAACATCATCATCTAGCACTGGGCTAGATGTCGATCTCGGCCAATACGCTCGTCTCTGGTCGTGCGCCTAAACGATTGACGGGCCGACCGTGAAGTGCTCCGCCTTCTTCATGAGCTCCGGCGGAACGTTGTAGGATCCGATGTAGTGTGCGAACTTCTTCTTGATGAAATTCTCCCACAAGTCTCGGTCCAAGTAGAAGACCCTGGCTCCGCCTAGCTCGGTCTGAAATTCAGGATAGGGTTTGGATTTGTGGGCCCATTGTAGGCCGATGACCCTGAAGCCGTTGTAGCTTTCGAAGCAGGCTTCCCACATGTCCGCACCTAGATGGTCGAACGCATACTCGGCTTTGGCGTAGTAGAGTGCTGGTCCCGCGTCGACTCCTCTCATGAAGCTCATTGTGTGGAGGCTGTAGGCGACCTTCTCATTGAACATTCGTGCGTTGGCTAGGCCTGCCAACTGCCCCTCGATTACGCCAACGAGCGTGTACGCGTCCTTGATCCTGTGGACTTTTTGCGCAAGAACTTCGCCGTATGTTCGAACGCCCACTATGTCGTAGAAGTCCTTCGGGATGAACATGTAAGGTTTGATCGCTTCCAGTAGCTGATCGAACTCATCATCTCTGAGAGATCTGATCACCATCTGCTGGCCGCCCCTCAGAGTAACGACTTTCGGCTTCCACGGCTTCTCCTTCATGATTCGCATTTCGGGGACGCCGCACCTGAGAATCGGTTCCATATCTTCGACCTTGAGTTTGTGCTCTGGGTAAGCGACCGTTTCAGGTGGCGGATAGTAGGTTGGACTCATCTTCACTACCTCGGGCCTGCTATTCAGGCCGTCTTGGTATTAATATTGATAATCGATCCTGCGAAGTCGTGCGTGTTTCCGAAATCATTGGCGCCGTACTGTCGCCAAGTGCTGTCTCTAGATTCTATGCACGCACGAGAGTTCAATCAGGATGACTCAGCGGAAAAAAGCGAGTAGAAAGAGGATCAGGATGCGATCCTCTGTCTGCCTAGGAGACTACCAAGTCACGGAGACCGAGTGCGCGAGCGATGACCTCGGTCTCTTCTTTCTCGAACGCAATATCCTGTATCAGACTCAGGGCTAGAATTGCGCCTACTGCAATGTCAATCCCGGACGTGTGCCCTCGCGGCAGGAGTGCCTGTAAGGCGATTACCACAGCGTCCTGATCTCCTTTGGTGGCAGAGTCGATCAAGTGATGTAATTGCTCATCGAGTATTAGCCGCTGCATGTAGTCGAGCAACCTTGCACTTATCCAACTAGTCTTCTCTTCGAGGAGTCCTGAGTCCAAGAGAATAGGTGCGCGTTCGGTCGTCTTTGCAAACGAGTTGTATGTGGCGAGGAATCCGCCGAGCGTGTCGTCACCGGATGGAGTGAATCCTGATCCCAAGCCCACGATCTTCAGGGCGGCGTCGCGAAACTGTTCTTCTGTTCCTTTGCGTCGGAGACGTATGACCCCATCGGACACGAACTCTTCAACGCCCGAGTGGGCTAGGGCATGAGGATCCAGTACGCTCTGATGTGTATCTATGATCTCAAGTACGAAAGAGGCGAGGCGCAGCGACGTGCCGATTCTTGTGAATTCAGGACCAAGTTTACCCGCAGGTTCTACTCGGCTTTCGTAAAGGGATGCGCTGCCAAGTTCGATGATGGTATCTGCTCCTATGCGTATTTCCTTTCCTCGTGCGCTAAGAGGTTCCAGTGGTTTGACCAAGTGTTCGAAGTCACATGTCGCATCAAGATTGACCGTTATCGGGGATCTTAGCGGACGATTTGTGAAGAACACGAGTTCTCCTGTAGCGGTCTTCGAGTAGAACGAATTCGAGAAGGTATTCACTACTTGCCCATCGGCAGTGGAATCCTGAGTTGAGAGCGCCTTGAGTGCAAGTGAGCCGATGCACTTGGCCTGCAGCGTAACTGGCAAGCTTGGTCCTTAGATGCCGTATTTCTGCGCGTACGTTTTGAGCGCTTGCTTGAACATGTCAAGCGGGAACGAGACTATGCCTGCGCCGACTTGTCCGATCCCTGCTTCTTTGTGAGCTATTCCAGTGTTGATGGTTGGTGTGATTCCGGTTCTGACTACCTTGCGGAGGTCGACTCCGGTCGGTGTGCCTTGGAAGTCAAGGAACGGGATGATGAAGTACTTGTGTTTCGTCTCAGTAATCTCATACATCTTTTGAGTGTTCTCGATTGCGTAGGCAACTGAGCCGCCAACCCATGAAACAATTCCAGGTGCCGCCGCCATTGCAAATCCTCCGTAGCCGGCGGTTTCAGTGATCGCGCTGTCCCCCAAGTCTGGGTTCGCGTCCTTCTCGCTGTAGCCTGGGAACCAGACCCCTTTCGGTACTGGTGCAGGGGCGGTGAACCATTCGTTGTCGAGGCCGCTTACCCAGATTCCGGCGTCTGTGCCGTTTCTCGTAAGCACAGTCACGATCGTGCTGTACTTGATCTTGTGCGCGGCGAGCGTCATCGCTTTGCCGCTCGCCATCCCCAAGTTGAGCAACGTGAAGTTATTCTGAGCCATGAAGTTGAACGAGTCGATCACCGTCTTCTTGTCGAGTCCTGTCTGTATCATGTATGGGGTGATCTCTCGCAGGAAAAGCGAGGTCGCCGCATTGTAGCGATTGTGGCAGTCGTCACCCATCGTCAGCGCTTGAATGATTATCGGTTTCATTGCGACGCCGTCTTTCTCCTTTTTGATCTCCTTGATTACGGCTTCGAGTGTCGTGGCGAGCGTTTCACGCATCCAAGTTAGTCTTTGAATGACTTCGCTTGAGTAGGCTCCATATCTGAGGACTTTGCCGATCCCCTCGTTCAAATTCGAATACGTGTCGTTGCCGTACTCGCGGTCGTGCACGACATAGACGGGCATGTTTGGTGAGATGATCCCCGCCATGGGTCCGGCGGCGTTGTGGTGATGATTTGGAACGAAAGTGATCTGGCCAGATTTCGCGAGCTTCTCCGCCTCGGCTCCATCACGCGCCCATCCCTCATAGATTGCGGCCCCCATCACCGCTCCCTTCATCGGACCGGCCATACGGTCCCATTCGATGGGAGGACCCGCGTGGAGGAGCATCTTCTCTTTCACGCCGGGAATGACTTTTCGAGCGAGCCCCAGGTCCACCCAGACAGGGTCGGACTCCATCATCCTCTCTACAGCTTGCTGGTTCGCTTTCTCAATCTCGTCCTTGATCTGACTAGGATTCCGCGAAGTCACGGATTTTCGCCTGCTCGTTGAACCCTGACCAGAGTATAAGAGAATTTTGACAACGCTTAACTTGCGCGTGCCGCTAGTGAGCGCGGGCGTACCGGATTGAGCAAAGTAAGCAACATCGTGAAGAAGAACTTCCATCGAGACTCAGTCCAGCTTCTTCATCTCTCGGAGGAGGCGAAGAAGATTGAGGGCATTAAAGACGCAGCTGTTGTCATGGGAACGACGACGAATAAGGAGATCCTACAGAAACTCAACCTTCTCACGGATGAGGGCAGAGCAGCCTTAGAGAGTGACATGATACTTGCCGTGATGGCTGACTCTCAACCAGCAATAGACGAGGCTATGAAACAGATCGAGGAAATGGTTCTCAAACCGCCGGCGGCGAAGGGGCGTTCCTTCTACAGTGTCAACGCAGCCCTGCAAGCTATCCCCGACGCGAACCTCGCAATAGTCTCGATTCCCGGGGAACATGCAAGGGAAGTTGTCTTGAAGCTGCTCGACAAGGGACTGAATGTGCACCTGTTTAGCGACCACGTTCCGGCGGAACATGAGCTTGAGCTGAAGCAGCATGCACGAGAAAGAGGCCTACTAGTGATGGGCCCCGGGGCCGGATCATCAATCATCAGAGGAAAGGCATTTGCGTTTGCCAATGTCGTAAAGAAAGGCAAGATAGGCGTTGTAGCAGCCGCCGGCACCGGGCTGCAGGAGGTGACGGTCCTCCTGAGCGAGGCCGGACTAGGGGTCTCTGAAGCGCTGGGGACCGGTGGAGGAGATGTCAAATCCAAGATCGGAGGCATAACAACACTCCAATCCTTAGACGCACTAGAGCAGGACCCAGCAACAAGCACGGTGCTGGTGGTTTCGAAGCCTCCAGACGCAGACGTGAAGAGGATAATACTCGATCACATCGCGAACAAGACCAAGAAACAGTATGTGACCTGTTTCGTTGGTCCCGAGAGCTACGCCGTTCCGGCGACTGTTCGCGGACGCGTCAAAGCTACCAAGACGCTCCATGCAGCCGTTGTGGAAGCCATTAGAGCAGCCGAGCCTAATCGTCACACAGAGATCACCAAGCGATTCTCGATTCCCCAAAGTGAGCTTTCAGCTCTCGCTAGCAAGATCTCGAAGGGACTGAGCGAGAAACAGCGATACGTAAGGGGCCTTTACACTGGCGGAACTTTCGCCTACGAGGCTCTCGTGATACTCGGACGCATGATAGGCGACGTTTACTCCAATGCCCCTATCGATCCCAGAATGAAGCTCGCGGATTCCTACAAGAGCAACAAAGATTCAATCGTAGACTTGGGCGAGGAAGAATTCACTGTCGGTAGAGCGCACCCTATGATAGATCCGACAATCCGCAGGATGAGACTCGTAGAGGAGGCAAAGGATCCGGAAGTTGCCGTGATCATGATGGACTTCATGCTCGGATACGGCTCCCACTCTGACCCTGCAGGAGCCATGCTCAGTGCGATCTCAGAAGCAAAGAAAATCGCCGAAAAGGACGGCAGAGTGCTGCCGATACTTGCACACGTGTGCGGTACCGAGCAGGATCCACAGCCTCTCTCAGAGCAAATCGCAAAGCTGCGCAATGCCGGAGTTGAGGTCTTCCCAACAAATGCGCTCATGGCGATTGCAAGCGCGCTAATCTCAAGAAAGCGAAAGATCAGCAGCTCAATCATGGAAGATGTGTATGGAACTTTCCTCACAGGGTTCTAGTTGGAGGGATTGATTTGGTCGACAAGATCTTGAAGCTCTTCTCTTCGGAGCTCAAAGTCATCAACATCGGGCTTGAGCTATTCAATGACGCTTTGAAGGCCCAAGGCGTCAATTCCGTTCAAGTCTCATGGCAGCCCCCGCCGAAGCTAGAGAAAGAGTACGAGGACATACTCTCAAAGATGCTCTAGGCTCCTCGCAGGTGTCGCACGAGGCAAGAGGGCACTGAGGCTAACTAGTGCTTTCCTTGCTCACTCGCACCGAAAGAACACCATCGTTTCAGTGTGAAACTCCTATATACCAAAAAGGATGCACCGATGGAACGATGCATCATGTCCGGTGAGAAACCCAGAATCAAGGTGAGCGTGATCAATCCAACGCATGCAATGCTAGTTCGTTCCGAATCGATCCTGTCTCGGAGATTCAAGAATCTCCTCCATCGAGACACGACAGCCTGAGTCACGGGCAGCGCACAGTAGCGTTCAGCTCAGGCCATAGGTTCAGGGCTTCGCCTATGCTGCCTACTCGGTGAGAGCTTAACGCTCCTCAGCCTTTTCCTTTGTGACCTGTGACCTGCTTTGCTTGATTCTGTTCCTTCGCGCACTCGAGTATGGCTTCGATCATCTGCTTGTATGTTCCGCATCTGCAAATGTGTCCACTCAGATACTCTCTGATCTCGCGTTCTGTAGGATTCGGATTCATCGAGAGCAGATAGTGAGCAGTCAGTACGAATGATGGTGTACAGAACCCGCATTGCAGCGCAGCCTTCTCAACGAAGTGTTTCTGCAACAGTGAGAGTTGCCCTTCAGGTGCAAGTCCCTCAGCCGTTACGATTTCTCTTCCATCCGCTTCGATTGCGAGAACAAAACAGGACTTCACAGGTTTGCCATCAAGAAGAACTGTGCACAGGCCGCATTCTCCTCTCCAGCAGCCTGCCTTGACACTCTTCACACCGGCTTTGTCGCGTATCACATCCAGAAGCAGCTCATTGTCCTTGATCTCGAGCTTTCGATCTACACCGTTAATCTTGATATTGACAGAGTGTGCCATCTCCGTCATCTCCCGAGTAGCCTTCGAAGCGCTCTGATCGTCAGTACTTCCAGGATGTGCGATCGATACTCGGCTTTCGCAAGAACATCCGTCATAGGCTCAGTTGACTTCCTGACGACGCTGACTGCTTCATCGATCAGTTGCGAAACGGGGGTCTTGCGTTTGAACAGTTCCTCCACTTCGTGGACTCTTGCAGGTGTCGGAGTGATTGCCCCGTAGGCGAGCCTTACCGTTCTGCTCTCAGGCTTAGTGGGATTCGCGCACAACGCTGCCACGTTTACAATGCTAAACTCGCTGCTCGACGTGTGCTTTAGGAATAGACTTTTTGAGTGTTCAGGTGGAGGCTTGAGATGGATTGCGACGACGATTTCGTTTGGCTCGAGCGCTGTCTCTGCTACCCCCTTTATGAATTCAGACATGGGGACCTGTCTCGTTCCCTTTACGCTGGCGGCTTCGATTTCTGCATCAAAGAGTAAGAGTGGTGTCGGGCCGTCGACGTATGGAAGTGCTTCGCAGATATCCCCTACGAGGGTCGAGCGGTTTCTGAGAACGGGGTCGCTGAGAAGAGAGATACAATCTCGAAGCGCCTTGTACTTTTCCTTCAGTGGTTCGAAATCCAGAAGCTGGTTCATGGTCGATGTGGCACCGATCGTCAAACCTTTGGCGCCCTCGTCGCGAAGTGTGTGAAGTTCATCGATCGCCTTAATGTCTACGACCCAATGTGGGTCAACGAGTCGTTCCTTCATGAATGCGAGCAGTCCGATTCCACCGGACAAGATCTTTGCTTCATCCTTATGCTCGTCCAACAGCTGTAGAGCATCTTGCAGTGTTTTCGGCTTGAGATACTGGAAGTCAGGAAGTGTCAAGTATGATGATCCGAATGACATCTTACTCGCCTCCGCTCTCTTTCAGCTCACGTTTCGCTTCCTCGATCAGCTCGGGTCTCTGTTCCTGTGTTGCTCTCCAGACGTTTTCGGGCGACATTGGAACCTTTGTGATTTGCACGCCGATTGCGCGGTAGACAGCGTTCGCAATTGCTGGTGCAACGCCTATCATGACGACCTCACCAAGGCCGCGTGCGCCATGCGGGCCATCACTTTGAGGTGTCTCGACGATGATCTCATCCATCTCTCGAGCCATCTCCTTGGCTCTGAGTATCCTGTAGTTGGAGAGGTTAGGGTTCAAGACCCAGCCTTGCTCATCGAAAATGATCTGTTCGAAGAGTGCTGCGCTCTGGCCCATGATGAAGCCGCCGTCAATCTGGCCCTTCACGAGGAGCGGATTGATTGCTTTGCCAATATCGAAAGCTTGGGATCCCTTCAGAATCTCAATCTCTCCGGTCAAGACGTCGACTTCGATCTCGACTCCTGTCGCTCCGAAAGTGTGGAAGATTGTTGGAATGCCTTGGCCTGTGTCGGGGTCAAGGTTCGTCGTGAGTGGTGACATGAACTTGCCTCGGCCTATTATTGGGCCGCCGATCGAGCTTCCATTCGGGTACGTGTAGCCGAACACGACTTCGGAGAGTGGCAGCCTATGCCATGGACTACCCTTCACGAAGACCTGCTCGTTGGCGATCTCAAGATCTTCAGGCTTGACTTTCAAGACCTGCGAGGCAACCTCTTTGATCTGGGCTTTGGCGTCACGGAGGGCATCCATCACGGCCACTCCGTCGGTGAAGAGTCCGCGACTGCCCACCGTCTGCCAGGTGTAAGCTGACATGTCGGTGCTTCTCACGAGCCCGACGCGGACCTTCTCGACGGGTATCCCAAGCTCGTCGGCCACGATCTGGCTGAGGCTCGTTGGTGTTCCCTGTCCAAAAGAGGCGGTACCTATGATCAGGTCCACCGAAACGTCCTCGTTGAACTTCACGATCGCTGAAGCGGCAGCGTTTGGTGGCTGCGCCGGGCCTTTCACACAGACAGCGATACCCTTGCCCCTGAACCTGCCAGGTCGAGTGGGTTTCTCAGAAGGTTGTTCCCAGCGGATCGATTGGGCTACTGACTTGAGGCATTTGACTGGGTCTCCAGCATCTTCTCGGAGTCGCTCGCCCGTGCCGGTCTCAGACTTTCCGGGCTTAAGCAGGTTCTTCAGTCTGAGTTCGACTGGGTCCATTTTCAGCTTCTCGGCGGCCATGTCCATAGTTCTCTCAAGCGCCCAGTGACTTTCTGGGTAGCCGAAGCCTCGCATGGAGCCGGTTGCGCCTTTCGTTGTGTACACAGCAAGTGACTCGCAGAAGATGTTGGGTACTTCGTAGCATCCTTCAGAGGAGTATCCTGCCGCTCGGCATACATTCACGGTGTAGTCAGCGTAGCCGCCTGCATCCATAATGAAACGTGCTTTGTACGCAGCTATTTTTCCATCTTTCTTGAATCCAGCTTTCACCGACGCATGGAATCCTTCTCTCACCGCTGATGAGCAGAATTGCTCTTTCCTCGAAAGGACGAGTTTGACGGGCCTGTAGCCAGCTCTCTTTGATAGTAGGGAGACGAGTGGTTCCCAGCCGATTCCTACTTTGCCGCCGAATCCTCCTCCACACAGAGGCGCCTTGACTACGATCTTGTCGATCGGGATGCCAAGTGACAGGGCCATCAAGTAACGTGTGGAGAACGGTGACTGCGTGCTTGTCCAAATCTCAATTGTTCCATCCTTCTTGTAGTGAGCAACAATGGATTGAGTCTCCATGTATGCGTGGCTAATGTGTGGGATGTAGAACTCTCCCTCGACTGTGACGTCGGATTCTTTGAGGCCTTTCTCAACGTCGCCTCTTACAAGCTTGAACTGGTTCGCAATGTTCGTACCAGGAATGGGCTTGAAGGCAGTCGAGACTCTGTACTCAGCCATCTTCTCATGGACAATCGGTGCGCTAGGTTTGAGTGCCTCCATTGGGTCTAAGACCGTTGGCAGAGGTTCGTACTCAACCTCAACTTGATCGATTCCTCGTTCCGCTGCTTCCAGTGTCTCCGCAATCACGGCCGCGACGGGGTGACCAACCCATCTTACCTTGTCGATAGCTAGTACGTCTCTGTCGCCGACGTAGATACCGAGTCTGTAGGGAAACTCTCGCCCAGTAGCAACAGCGACGACTCCAGACACTTTCTCAGCCTTGCTCGTATCTACCTTGACTACCTTCGCGTGTGCGTGAGGACTCGTCACAAGTTTCGCGTGCAACATCCCAGGAAGTTCAATGTCAAAAGCGTAAGTTGCAGTCCCAGTGACTTTCAGGAAAGAGTCGTACTGCGGCATCGATCTTCCAATATAACCCATTTCGATCTTCTCGGACTCGCTAGTCCGTTAGGACCAGATCGCTTCGCGCTTTAACGATATCGGCCGATTATCTGACCGAGTCTTGACTCTCAAGACTGGTATCATCACGTAGGGACTGGAGCACCAACCAGTGGGTTCTTCAGTCCTAGCTTGTGAGAGGACTACTGCTTCATCTTCGATGCTTCGAGGATTGCATCGATCATCTGCCTATAGCCTGTGCACCTGCAGAGTACTCCCTCAATGGCTTCGATCACATCTTCGCGCGTTGGAGACGGGTTACGTTTCAGCAGGGCTTCCCCTGCAAGCACTGCAGCTGGTGTGCAGAAGCCGCACTGAAGTGCTCCATGCTCGATGAACTTCCTCTGAATTGGGCTGAGTACCCCTTCCTTCGCGATCCCCTCGATCGTCGTGATCTTGTGGCCGTTTGCCTCGACAGCGAGCAGTAGGCACGATTTCACTGGAGTGTCATCCAGCAGTATAGTGCAGAGGCCGCAGTCTCCACGCTCGCACGCGCTCTTGGTTCCTGTCAGTCTGAGCTTGTTTCGTAGCACCCACAATAGTGTCTTGTTGGATTCAGTCTCTACCGTGCTGTCGATTCCATTTACGATGAGTTTGATCTTGTGTTCCGCCATTCTAGCTCGCCTCCCACAGTTGACGGACGAGTCTGCGCGTCAGGACCTCAACGAGGTTGGCGCGGTAGTCTTTTCCTCCTCGGACATCAGAAATCGGGGAAAGCGTCTTACGAATAATCGGCATTGCTTCATCAAAGAGATCGCCGAGCGGTTTGTTGCTTTGGAAGATCTTCTCCGCCTCAAGTGCTCTTACCGGAGTAGGTGCAACTGAGGCGTAGGCGAGTCTCACGCTCTTACCACCTGTGCCGCCGGGGGTAACAAGTCCTGCGACTCCGACAACAGTCAGGTCTTCTCCCACCGTTCTTCGACCCTTCAGGTATCCTCCTTTGTGTCCGCTGGGCGGGGTCGGCACGCTGATGGAACTTACAAGCTCGTTGTTGGCTAGCACCGTCTTCTTCACGCCCGTGAAGAAGTTTCGAACGGGAACGGATCTCTTCCCCCTTTGACTCACGATGTTGACATTCGCGTCCAGAACGAGCAGTGCCGGAGCGGAATCCGCTGCCGGAGATCCGTTGCAGATGTTGCCAACGACTGTGGCTCGGTTTCGAATCTCATAGTCTCCGATCGTGCTGACTGCTTCCTTGAGAACTGGATAGTGTTGTGATACTGCGTCAAAGTGCATCAGCTTGTTAAGGTTCACCGCAGCTCCAACGGCGAGTCCGCGTTTCTCATCAAAAGAGAGCTCGTCAAGCTCCCTCACTCCTTTGATATCGATGATGCTCTTGGGATGTTGCTCTCTAGCGCGCAGGCTTACGATTAGGTCTGTTCCGCCGGCCAACAGTCTCGCGTCTCTTCCGTGCTTCTCCAGTAGGTCGAAGGTTTCTTGGAGTGTCTGCGGGGCGAAATAGTCGAATTTTGGAAGCATGATATTCACCTCTTCTGTGTTAGGAGTTCTGGTTTCTGTTGTTTGATCGCTCTCCAGACGCTCTCTGGTGTCATTGGAAGGTTGAAGAGGTTCACTCCTGTGGCGTCGAAGACGGCGCTCGCGATTGCTCCCGGAATCGACAGCATAGTTAGTTCTCCTATTCCTCTGGCGCCGTATGGTCCGTCTTTTTGTGGGTTCTCGATTATAGTGACGACGTGCTCTTCTGGCATGTCGGATGCTCGCGCAATCTTGTAGTCGGTGAAGTTGCTGTTGAGCGTCGCGCCTTCCTTGTTGTAGATGTATCCTTCCATGAGACCGATGCTCAGTGACTGGAGCATGCCTCCGTAGGCTTGTCCCTGCACCAGAAGCGGGTTGATTGCTTTTCCAATATCAAATGCTGAAGCAACCTTCAGCGTCTTGACGACTCCGGTTTCAACATCAACTTCAACCTCCACCGCTTGTGCGCCGAATGTCCACTTCAAAGCCGGATAGCCTTGACCAGTTTCCGGATCAAGGTAGGTGAGTCCACGGGGAACGTACGATCCTCGTCCGATAACTGGTCCGCCGATCGCGTTGCCGTTCGGATAGGTGTATCCCATGGCGAACTGCTGCAACGGGATGCCTCTGTCTGGTTGTCCTCTAGGGTAGACCATCTCGTTCTCAAGGACTAGGTCTGCTTCTCGAACTCTGAGCGCCTGCGCTGCCATGTTGAAGATCTGTTCTTTCGCATCCCGCGCGGCGCTTATGACCGCTCTGCCATCCATGAAGAGGCCTCTGCTGGCGACGGTCTGCCAAGAATACGGTGTCAGGTCCGTGATCCTCTCAGGAACGAGCCGTATCTTTTCAACTGGCATGCCAAGTTCCTCTGCCGCCATTTGAGCGAGGCTCGTAGTTGTTCCCTGACCAATCTCTGTGATGCCAACGGACAGGTTGGCGCTTCCATCTTCGTTGAACTTGATGATCGCGCAAGAAGCCGCATTCGGAGGCATCGCGGGGGCTTTCCAGAGGGCTGCTAGCCCGATCCCGCGTAGCTTGCCGTTGCTTTCTCGCTTCGCTTTCTTACCATATCCGATCGCTTCGGCTGTTGCTTTGATGCATTGGTCAACCCTGCCCGCGTCCTCTCTGAGTTTCTCCCCAGTTGCTGTGATCGAGCCGGGTCGTACAGCGTTCCTTAACCTAAGTTCCACAGGGTCGATCCCGGTTTTCTGTGAGATCATGTCCAGCTGGCGTTCTACAGCCCACAGGAATTCGAGGTGTCCAAAACCTCGAAACGCTGTCCCATATGGATGATTCGTGTACGCAGTGATGGAGTCGCAGTGTATGTTGGGGACCTCATAGGGACCGGTACAAGAATAGCCGCCGGCGCGCCCGATGTTGACACCGTAGTCAGCGTAGGCGCCGGCATCATAGATGTACTTCATCTGCTCGGCGGTGATCTTTCCATTCGCGTCGACGCCCGTCTTGATCCATCCGTAGAAGCCCTGTCTGAGCGGAGCAGTAGTGAACTCCTCCTCACGTGTCAAAAGTAGCTTGACTGGACGGCCTCGAGCGAACTTTGACAACAGGATCACAAGTGGTTCGAAGTTGATGCCTGCTTTCCCGCCGAACCCTCCGCCAACATGTGGCACGTGCACGTTGATCTTCTGAATCGGGATTCCAAGTGCGTGGCTGAGGATGTACCTTGCCGTGAAAGGAGACTGCGCGCTGGTCCAAACCTCAGTGCTTCCGTCCGGGAAGTACTGTGCCACGCATGCTCGTGGTTCCATTGCCGCATGGCTGACCTGGGGCATCGAGAATTCATTCTCGACGATCGTGCTTGCGCGTTTGAAGCCTTCTTCTATGTTGCCTTTGCGAATCTTGAAGATACTTGCGATGTTCGTACCTGGAACTGGGGTGAAGACCGGAGAATGCTCGTATTGCGCTAGGTCCTCGTGGACGAGCGGTGCACCAGGTTTGAGCGCTTCATTGACATCGAATACCGGCGTCAACGGTTCATACTTGACATCAATGAGGTCGATCGCTTCCTCAGCTGCTTCCTCAGATTCTGCTGCGACCGCCGCGACTGGTTCACCAGCCCATCTGACCTTGTCCTTTGCAATAACCATCTTGTCCCTGACGTACAGCCCCATCCTGTAAGGGAAAGCCTGCCCCGTGATTGCCGCCACAACCCCCGGATACTTCTCAGCTCGACTCGTGTCGATCTTGACAATGCGTGCGTGCGCGTAGGGGCTTCTTAGGAATTTCCCGTACAACATGCCGGGAACTTCCATATCAGCGACGAACCTAGCGATTCCAGTGATTTTCTCGAACGCGTCGATTCGAGGGATTCCCTTACCAACGTATTTGTAGCTCAAGGTCTCACCGCCACGATTCCGTTCGACCTGTAATTGGTATTAAGTGATCCTATCTACTGTTCGGACCATTCAGGGCTGCCCGGAGACTTTCTTTGTGATGCACTCTAGAGTCTGATTGACGACCTTCTGTGAAGCGTTTTCGATCAGCCCTTTAGCGACGCTTCCAAGAGGCCCGCTTACTGTAGCTTCTGCTGTCCAAGTCAGTTCAGTTCCCTCAGAGTGGGGGTTGCAGCCGATCTGGATTTCAGCCCTAAAGGCGCTTGTCACGCCGGATCCATCGATCGCAAGTTTCGCGCGGTGATTCACAGGGTCTTCTTCTAGTACTCTACTGTTTACTTTGAAAGTTCCCTTGATGAATCCCACACCTATCTTGATCTTCGCTTCGGTACGCTTTCCTTCCAGTACTTTGTATTCCCCTACTCCGGGCAAACACTGTGCAACCGACTCGGGAGTGGAGATGAAACTCCAGACCTTGTCAACAGGAGCCTTTACGACAGCTCTGCCTTCAAAATGCATTCCTAATTCACGGCCGTAACGTCGCTTCGGGCCCTATATTGCTCTATCCGCCATGGTCCTTCCGGAGCGCGGGCACGGAATCTCGCATGGTGCAAGTGAAGATAACAAAGGAAAGAAGGAAGCGGACGCCGTGCGTGTAGTCTACTCGACGAAAGCGACCACTCGTGCGAAGGCTGATTCGCCTCCGCGGAACTTCCATGGGAAGCACCCTATTGTGACGCGCTTGTTGAGAAGTTGCCCGATGTCTCCACCGAGGTTCTCCATGTGTATGATGTCGTGCGGGAAGAGCTTGTTGTGTGTGACTTGATAGTCTTCCATCGGGAACAGCTTCTCTAGATTCTCTTTTCCAAACTTCTTCTCAGCAAATGCTCGAACCTTGGGCACGCATCTCAACCCGTATTCTGGATGTCCGATGGGAAGGTTCATTGGGTGGTCCGTCGACACGGCGTCGACTCCCCAGACCTTGATCTTGCGGCGTATCATCCAGTCGACCCAATCTCTAGATGGTCCCGGATGCATGTGTATGTACCGTTCCTCATCCGCCATTCCTTGGGGTTGATACCACGAGTACCTGTACCATCCTGTATGGACGACCAGAATATCACCGTCATGGAGATCGACTCTCTTCTCAACCATCTCCGGTGTGTATAGGCCGAGGTCTCCAACATCACTGACGTCGACGATGACTCCGGGCCCATAGAGCCACTCAAGCGGGATTTTCTCGATGTCTTTGCCGCCTGTGACAAAATGCAGTGGTGCGTCTAAGTGTGTTCCGATGTGGTTTGAAGTCATTATGTACTGTGCGTTTACTCCGTGCTCGGGTTTTCGTTTGATGTACTTGACCTCAAAGGGAGGGTACAGCGGCCAAAACGGAGTGTCCTGGCACAGAGGCTGCGACAGATCAATTAACTTCATTATCTTGCGACCTCGCGCTCATCGTGAGGTTGCGGACTTTACTTAAACACTGCGTAAGTACTCTCGGTTGGAACTGCTAGCATCAATGCGTTAACGTCTGAAGTTTGTCCGAGGCAGGATATGACGTAGTCTTGTTGCCACGGCGACAGCGATGGCAATCTTGATTGTGTCACCGAGAATGAATGGCAGGACACCGACCAGTATGGTGCTCTGAAGGTCTCCAGTCATCCACTGCGACAGTTGCAGAACTCCCAATGTATAGATTATCGCAGTTCCCAGAAGAAATGAGCCTGCTATGCGAGCAGCGGTCGGCTGTTTGTACAAGTCACAAGTCTTGCCGATCGTGAACGACGCCACAACGAAACCGAGCAAGTAGCCGCCTGTGGGTCCAATGAGTGTTCCGAATCCCGCTTTTCCGCCAGCGAAGACCGGAAGCCCAATTCCGCCCATCAGAATGTAGATCACTTGGCTTAGGGCTCCAAGCCATGGACCTAACATCGCTCCCGACAAATATGTGAACAGAGTCTGGAGCGTAATGGGAACAGGGTATATTGGAAGGAATACGAGAGCTCCGATCGCGGTCAGAACGCTGAAGGTAGAAGCGGTGAGCAGATCGAGTGATCTTAGTTGCATGGGTTCCCATCAACATACGAGTGGAATCTAGGTGCTGGTAGATTGGCGACAGTCAGCCTCCGCCCACTACCTCCATTATGTCAACACTGTCAATCGTGACCGCATCTATCTCCAGAAGAGGCGTGTTCAGGCCTCTAAGCATCCTTATACTGTGACCGTTGACAAGCATGATTAGGCTTGGGCTCAATTCCTTCGTGCCTGGATCGAATACGTACTGCCTAGCCTCCGGTCCAACTCTCCGAATCAGTTCCTCCAAGAGCATGCCGACATTACTCACAGTTTCAGGAAGTTCGACCTGTTCCGATCCTGAGACCATCCTCAGGCGACCGTGCAACTTCACCCGGATTGGCATCCTAATCATTCCACATACGACATGTTCGAGGATAGAACCCATTGATAGACGTTTGTCTTGACAACCCTGAGACTTGGATTCGTCAGAGTCTGTAAGTTTCAGAGCGACGGCGTCACCAATGCTTAGTCCCGTCTGGCTTGCGTTGAATTAGAACTGGAAGCCGAATATGAGGGTGGCGTAGGCCACGAAGAAGAAGAGTCCGAGGCACAGGCTCCACCAAGGCATCTTCTTTCTCAGGATGAATACCAGAAGAATGAACGATATTACAGTCGTGGCTAGGACGCTGAAGTAAGCGTGTCTATCAAGAACCCACGAAGTGAGGAATAGCCCCATTCCGGGATAGAATGTCGAATAGAGGATCTTCTCACCGACGAGCGAGCCTAGGCTGAGCGTGTCCTTCCCGCGGTATCCCCAGATCAGTGCGCTCGTGGTCTCGGGAATTGCTGTTGCTGCTGGCACAATGATCAAGGCCAATCCAAGTGGGCTCATACTGATGCCTTGGGCTAGTGCGATCACAGAGTCCACCATTCCCTCCGATCCAATGTACAAGCCCACGGCTGCCACGAGGATTTGGATCAGTGCAGAAACCATAGGCAAGCGGGTTATCCTACCTCCATACCTGTAGAGGTAGCAATCCTCAACCTCTTCGATGAGTCCCTCTTTCCTTCGCTGGAACATCATCCAGACGTAGAACACGAAGGCCGTGAAGAATACTAGTCCGAAAGCGTACTTCATGATATGCGATTCGCCAATCAGGCCGGGCACTACGGTTAGCGGAAAGAGGATCGTGATGAACACGTATGGTATCGCCAGATTCCTTTCAACTATTAGATGGGATTTCTCGCGTCTCTTGATAAGGAACCCAACTAGCGCGGCTAGACCGACGAGGCCGTATGAAAGACTTGATGCCATGAAGGGTTGACCGAATAGTGTACCGATTCCGACCTCTTGGCCTGCTGTTTTTCCGACAGCGAACACCGCAACTAGGAAGACCGTCAATTCTGGCACGGATGTGAACAGTGGAGCGATGATGGCTCCGACGAATGAATGCCCAAGATTCATTCTGTATCCAATGTATTCTACTGCGTTTACGAATATTACGGCTGCAAAGAGCACAATGACCATTGAGCCAAGCAATTCGAATACTGTCGTATCCTTCTACATCCGTCTTCTTTTGCGTCGGCGGTTAGTCAAGCGTATGATATTTTACTGTTCGCTTCGGGACGTGCGAGATTCATCACGCGGATCCTATCTGTCCGAGCTCGGAATGGCCACGCGTAAAAGGGGATTTATACCTGCAATGTGGTTAGACCGTTGTTCACGGCGACGGGAACAGAGACTATGCTCAGCGACATCATAGTGATGATTGGATACTACATAGTCATACTCGCGTCGGCTATGCTGCTGATCGTGATCGGGATAAGGATCTTCAAGATGTTGACGGGAAGGAAGCAGCAGGCACAAGTGCACGAGACACAATCTGCCTCAAATGAGGCATCGGACGAGGTTGAGAAGGAACTTGTCGCTGCTGCAATTGGGGCGGTGAGCGTTTTGCTGACCTCTGAACGAATCACTGCTTCTACATGGCCGATTGTGGAAAGAAGTCCGCACTCTGCCTGGAAAGTAGCGAGCAGGTCTCGAAGGTTCTCGCCGGCAGGTGGATAGGTTTTGAAGCGAAAATTCGTTGTGAAAGTAGGAGACAAAACATTCCCTGTGGAAGTTGAGGAGATACAAGAAGGGCGGGAACCGGTACAGCCACCGCGCCCAGCAGTTGTCGAAGCCAGGTCGGCTGAAAGGGAGCCCGCTAAGGTTCCAGAGCAAAGAGTCGAGGCCGTCGCTGGCGCTCTTCAGGCTCCTCTTCCTGGCAAGGTGTTGTCGATCAAGTGCAGAGTTGGAGACAGCGTCAATGCGGGCGACACGGTTCTGATTCTTGAGAGCATGAAGATGGAGAATGCGATCATGGCTCCAAAGTCAGGCAAGATCAAAGAAATTCCCGTCTCTGAAGGCTCGACTGTAGCTCTTGGAGACATTCTAGTAGTCATAGAGTGAGATCTTTGCCTCTCGTTCCCTTTCCGGCTGGAAACGTCATAATGATGACGGTAGGGGCGATCCTGATCTATCTCGCCCTAAAGAAAGGATACGAGCCGATGCTTCTCATTCCGATCGGATTTGGCGCAATACTGGTCAACCTCCCCTACAGTGGCCTCATGGATCAGGGCGGAATTCTAAGGATAATCTACGACGCAGGCATACTAACGGAGATCTTTCCAATCCTAATTTTCGTCGGAATCGGAGCGATGACTGATTTCGGAGTCCTTCTCGAAAAACCGTCGACGCTGCTTTACTCCATTCCCGCACACCTCGGAATCCCCGCCGCCTTTCTCGCAGCCTACATGATCGGTTTCAATCCTCTTGAGGCGCTTAGCGTGGGAATCATCGGTGCCATGGACGGCCCAACTGCGATCTACGTGACATCTCAATACGCTCCGAAATTGCTGGCGCCGGTCACTGTCAGTGCATATTCGTACATGTCAATGATCCCAATACTTCAAGTTCCATTGTCGAAGGCCTTGATCTCAAAGAAAGAGAGACTGACACGTATGACATACTCGCCTGGGAAGTTCTCGCAAGAGATACGTATTGTATTTCCGATTTTCGTGACGGTCGTCGTAGGTTTGATTGCACCCAAAGGAATTCCTCTCATAGGCTCACTGATGATCGGCAATTTCCTGAAAGAGAGTGGCGTGGTGGATCGACTGGCAAGATCAGCTCAGAATGAGATCTCCAACGTGACCACCCTGCTGCTCGGCATCACGATCGGAGGCACAATGTTGGCAGACCAGTTCCTGAACATAAGCACGCTTCTCATATTCGCCCTCGGATTGTTGGCTTTCGTGGTCGGGCTGTCTGCTGGCATCCTGACAGCCAAAGCTGCCTACCATCTAACCGGCGGGAAAGTGAACCCACTCATCGGAGCAACAGGAGTGTCAGCTTTTCCTATGGCCGCAAGGACAGCTCACATGATTGCACGATCAGAAGATCCTGACAACTGGTTGCTCATGCATGCCATGGCCGCGAATACGGGTGGTCAGATTGCCTCTGTCGTCGCTGCCGGAGCGATGTTGAGCCTGGCACCGATCTTCCTAGGTGCCTGACTAACGACCTTGGTCTCAGGTAGGACGCGTCTAGAGTGGCATGTTGCCGTGCCTCTTCGTTGGCGCTGGCTTGGGAACTCGCTTTCCTAATGAGAGCATCTTCAGTGCCTTGACGAGTTCACATCTGGTTTCCTTGGGCTCAATAACCAAGTTAACATATCCCCTCGCAGCCGCTTCATATGGGTTCGCGAACTTACGCCTGTATTCCTGAGCAAGCTGGGCTGCCAATTCCTTGCGCTTCTCAGGAAGCGCATCTTCCAGTTCTCGATGATAGATAATCTCGACCGCGCCTTCGGGACCCATGACAGCTATCTCAGCGGAGGGATAGGCGAGGACGACATCGCCGCCCAGTGATTTGCTGCACATTCCAATGTAGGCTCCGCCGTATGCCTTTCTGACGACGACAGTGATCTTCGGCACCTCCGCTTCGGAGTAGGCGTAGATGACTTTGGCCCCATGCCGGATAATTCCACCGTGTTCCTGCGTGACACCGGGAAGATAGCCGGGTACATCCACGAAAGTGACGATGGGGAAGTTGAAGCAGTCACAGAACCTGATGAATCGTGCGATCTTGTCTGCGGAGTTGATGTCCAAGACTCCTGCCATCACTGCAGGCTGGTTCGCAACAATACCGACGGGGATGCCGGCCAGACGTGCGAAACCGACGACTGCATTCTGAGCGAAAAGGCGATGCACCTCGAAGAAGCTACCTCGGTCAAAAACCCGATTGATTAGATCAAGAATGTTGTAGCTTTTGCTTGGATCAGTTGGGATGAGAGCGTTCAAGTCCTCATCGATTCTGTCGGGCGGATCATCACTATTAGATGTCGGTGGCTCTTCCATGTTGTTTGAAGGCAGCAGGCTTAGTAGGTTTCTGATGAGGTCAAGAGCCTCCTGTTCATTTGAAGAAAGGAAATGGGCCACTCCGCTCTTGGTGTTCTGTACTCTCGCGCCGCCGAGTGATTCAGTGGAGACTTCTTCCCCAGTGACTGTCTTGACGACTCTCGGTCCAGTAATGAACATGTAGCTTGTCTTGTCGACCATGATCACGAAGTCCTCCAAGGCGGGGGAGTATACTGCGCCACCCGCGCACGGCCCCATGACGGCTGTAATCTGAGGAACCACTCCCGACGCTGCCACGTTCTTTGCGAATACTTCTCCCAAGGTCGAGAGGGAAACGGCTCCCTCTTGTATCCTAGCGCCTCCAGAATCATTCAGCCCGACGAAGGGAACTCCCATCTTCAATGCCAAGTCTAGTGTCTTGCCTATTTTCTGAAGATGAGCCTCGCCAAGCGAGCCTCCCATGAACGTCGAGTCTTCCGCATAGACACAGATCGGACGCCCGTCGACTAGACCGTAACCGGCGATTACACCGTCACCCAAACCTTTCCTCTTGTCCATGCCGAAGTCTGTGAACCGATGTGTCATGAACGCGTCCAGCTCAACGAAGCTGCCGGGGTCAAGCAATCCTTCAATCCGTTCACGGGCAGTCAGCCGGCCTTCACGGTGCAATTTCTCGATCGCTTCCTTTCCTCCGAAGAGCTTTGCCTTCTCTCGGTAGAGGTCAAGTTCAGCACGATACTCATCAAATGATCTCGAAGCCAACTTACAAGCGCCACACGCCAAATCTAAGAAACAGTGTATAAATGTCTAGCCGCTCCACAGACCCGAGGCAGAGCTGCTGCCTCAACATCACAATTGGAATTAGCATGGGCGAGGCATTAGACCAGTCTTGGGTTCTCCCAGAGAGTTGGAGTCAACGATTGCTGATGTCATCTTCTCCAAGGGAGAGTCGAAGATCTCACTGAATGACCTGACTAGCGTAGCTTCACCGGCAGAAACCAGAGATGCAATACAACGACTGAAGATCTTGGGATACCCACTTCACCTCTCCAGGGCTGGTATCATTGAACGTTTGCCTTTCAGTCCAATTGACGTGAAACAACTGAGCGCAGGCTTGACCACAGAGAGGATCGGGCGAAGGATAGAATGGAGATTACATGTGCGTTCGACTCAGGACGAGTTGAAGAAACTCACGAATGAAATAGATGATGGAACTGTGCTGGTCGCCGAGACGCAATACGCGGGAAGAGGCAGACTGAAGAGAAGCTGGTTCTCCGCTGTAGGCGGGATATGGATGTCCATCTTGCTGAGACCAACTTGGCCGAGATCACATCAGATCCTAACTCTGGCCTTCGCCGCCGCCGCCGCTAGAGCAATAGGCGATGTGACAGGGCTCTCATCTGTCCTCAAATGGCCGAATGACCTGATGATTGGATCACGCAAAGTCGCCGGCTCCCTAGCTGAAGCAACTTACCAAGGTAGCCGACTGGATCACCTAGTCATAGGGCTTGGCGTCAATGTGAATATCAAGACGGTGCGTTTTCCCAAGACGTTCCGAAAGGCCTCGACCTCTCTCAGTCACGAAGTCGGTCGAGAGGTCGACAGAGCCCAGTTGACAAAGAAGATCTTAGAAGAGATGGACAGCTCGTATCAGAGGTTTGAGATGGGTCGCACAAGTGAGCTGCTGGATGAAGCTAGACGGTTATGCTCTACTCTCGGCAGAGAGGTACGCATCGCCACGTCTGAACGAAACTTCGTCGGCCATGCTGTCGGTCTCGGGGATGACGGACAGCTACAGGTTCGTCTAAGAAACGGTGCGATGATCCCGTTCTATGCTGCCGACGTTGTACATCTCCGATAGTCGCAGCAAGTTCCAGTCGGGTCATATACCGTCAGGCACAAATTGAAGTCAGGCTATGAGACATTGATTCACGTTGGTTCTGGTGAAGGACAAGAGAGCCAAGAGAGTGGCAATCGTTGCCCACTGCTTGCTTAATCAGAATGCGAAGGTGAACGGGTTCGCTTTCTTCCCAGCAATGATAAAGCCGCTGATAGATATTCTACACAAGAACAACTTCGGAGTCATCCAGCTTCCTTGCCCTGAGACCACGTTCTCCGGAACTAGGAGATGGTGGTGCGTAAGGGAGCAGTATGACACGCCTGGATATCGATCGCACTGCAGGAGAACCCTAGTACCAATCCTATCGCAGATAGTGGAGTATCAGAAGGAAGGCTACAAAGTGGTGATCATCGGACTCGATGGCAGCCCGTCCTGCGGAGTGAGATGGTCGGGATCAAGCAAGACTTGGGGCGGGCCTCCAAAGATCCTGGAAAAAGAGATGACCAATTACCCGCTGAAAAGGAAACCTGGAGTCTTCATTGAAGAACTGATCGCTATGATCAAGGAGACAGGAACTGGAAAGCTCCGTATGATCGGTGCAGGCTTCGACATGCCAGGATTTAGACTGGAAAGAATTGCAGATGAGATAGACGGGTTCCTTCGCAAGTCGTAGGTAGAAACCATATTGTCCGTCTTGACATCAACTTAGTTCATACTTCATAGAGCCAGCTGCGGCAGGAACGCTACAAGTGTGCCTTCCTTTGCACTTTATTCTTCACGAACCTGAAACAGGGACTCGCCGATGAGAAGCTTTTAATAAAAACGCAAGTGCCATCCCTACCCGAGGAAAAATGAACAATACAACAACAGCGGTTGCGCTGATAGTAATGCTCGTCATCGGAATCGTGGTCGGAATCGGAGCGGCACCAATGGTGATGCCTGCACAGCCAACAGGGGCTGTGACCACAACGGTCACGTCAACGGTCACGGTCGGGACAACAGTGACAGCTGAGATGGCTTCAGCTTTCGCGAAACTGAAAGTCGGCCTGATAATGCCGATAACGCCGGAGGACTATTCGTGGAACTACCAGGCAGACTACTCGATCAAGCTGCTTCAGAAACAGTTCGGATTCGAACTTTCCACAGCTGAGAACCTCTTCGACGGAACCAAAGCGGAACCAGTTGCTACTGACTGGGCAACAAAGGGTTACAATGTGATCATCGGACAGGGAATCCAGTACCAAGATATGTTCAACAAGATCGCGCCGCAGTTCCCCAAGACAGTCTTCGTATGCGTTGACTGTTTTGCAGGTAAAGGTAATGTCTACAATGTCTGGTGGTACATGGCTGACGGCTCCTACTTGATGGGCTTGCTTGCCGGCAAGCTGACAAAGACCAACAAGATCGGCTTGATCGGCGGAGGCAAGGTCCTATCTATTTGGGCAGGACACGAAGCTTTCAAGAGAGGAGCAAAGAGCGTAAACCCGAAAGTGCAGTTCCTTGAGACTTGGATGCCTTTCTCGTGGGCGGACGTTGCGGGAGCTAAGAAGTCAGGGGAACAGATGGTGGATCAGGGCGTCGATTTCCTCTTCAGCAGTGGAGACGGAGTCGATGTCGGTGTCAGGCAAGTCGCCAAAGAGAGGAATGTTCTCTGCTCGGGAGTATACGCGGACGCTACCCACCTAGATCCTGACCACATTGTCCAGAACATCGTAGTGCGTTGGGATATAGCGTATCTTACAGCAATAGCTGACTACGTCAGAGGGGACTACCAGGACAAGTGGCTGCAAGCAGATGTCTTCTCTGGCATGGTACAACTAGGCCAATTCGGCAACGCCGTGTCTTCAGACCTTCAGACATGGCTGTTGCAACAGCAGTCTACCCTGCGAAGCGGTGTCGCAATGCCCTTCACGCTGGACTCAACGTGCTTCGACAAACCAGATCAACCGCAGTGCAAAGTCTAGCCAGGCTACGTGGCGTGGGCTTTAACGCCCTTGCGCTAGCCGTAGGCATAACCTCGGGGCTGGCTCTCATCGCCGCAATCGGCGGAGACGTGAGAGCCGCCTCAACCTCCCTTTTGTTGAGTCCGATATCAACTACCTATGGTTTTGCTGAGATTTTTGTGCGAGTCACCGTGCTTCTGATAATGGGTTTGGGAATTGCGCTAGGCTTGAGGGCCGGAGTCTGGAACGTTGGAGCAGAAGGGCAGTATATTGTTGGAAGCTGCTCCGCCATGGCAGCGGCGATCTACCTGACTTCGGTACCCCCGCCTATCCGAATTGTACTTATGATGGCCGCGGGAGCAGCAGGAGGTCTCGTCTGGATAGTCGTCCCAGCCGTTCTCAAAGCAAGGTTTGGCGCAAATGAGATCATAGTTACTCTCGTGCTCAACCTCGTGGCATCAAACTTCCTGCTCTATGCCCTTGACGAACCGCTTCGAGCGAAGGGTGGAGCTGGTGGCTATCTGATATCCGACCTGCTGCCACCTGAACTCAGAATTCCAAAACTCATTCCTCAAACGAGGCTTGGTTATGGGATTGTCATAGCCTTCTGCCTGGTGTTGGCCTTCTATTTGCTTAGCGAGAGGACTTCTTTCGGCATTCAGGTTCGGACAATAGGAAGGAACCTGCAAGCTGCAAAATACGCGGGAGTCAGAATCCCGGTGGTCATAATACTCACCATGCTTCTCAGCGGGGCGATGGCGGGACTTGCGGGAGCGATCCATGTCAGCGGTGTGATATTCACCCTCGACCCGGGATACCCGTCAGGATACGGGTTCATCGCAATCGTTGTGGCCATGCTAGGCGGGGCATCCGTGGTTGGAACAACGGTATCTGCGATAGTGATCAGCTATTTTGTCGTGGGTGCCGAGGCGATGCAAAGTGCGGCGCAAGTTCCTTTTGCCCTCGTTTACACAATGGAGGGCATCATACTGTTCAGTCTGGCCGCGGGTCAGTATCTCATGAGTCGCAAGAAAGAGTGAGATGCTCATGGTTGACATACTGTTCGTTGAGGCAATTCTGTATCAGACGCTCAAACTCGTACCGGCACTTCTTTTCGCGAGTTTGGGAGAGCTCGTCGCGGAGAAATCTGGTGTACTGAACCTCGGTGTCGAGGGTCTGATGCTCATTTCTGCCTTTGTCGCGTTTGACGCGGCCTATCTGACCGGAAGCCCTTGGCTGGGTATAGTCGCCGCAATAGGAGTCTCTGTTCTTCTAGGGATAGTGTTCGGGGTTTTTGCGATCAACTTGCGGGTTAATCAGGTCGTGATTGGGCTCGGCCTTTGGCTTTTTGGCCTTGGATTGTCTGACACGCTCTACAGGGCCTTCTTTGCCATCGGGATAACCCCCACCGTGGCTACAATTGATGATGTGAATATACCAGTGCTCTCACACATTCCTGTGATCGGCAGGATGCTCTTCGGTCAGAATCCGCTTGTCTATGTCTCAATCGCACTGATTCCGGTGGTGGCTTTCTTCTTGAGTAGGACCAAATTGGGAATGAAGATAGTCGCGGTAGGCGAACATCCGAGAGCTGCGGAGACAATGGGCGTTGATGTCTACAGGATACGATACTTGGCAGTGATCATCGGAGCCGCATTTGCAGGGGTAGGAGGCGCATACTTTACGGTGTTGCTCCTTGGCACCTTTATTCTGAACATTACCTTCGGTCGGGGCTTCATCGCCCTAGCGATGATCTATTTTGGCAAGTGGAAGCCTTACCGCGTTTTGCTGCCGCTCATAATATTCGGTTTCGTAGACTCCCTGCAGCTTGGTCTTCAGTCCGTGGGAGTTCCCATAAAATACTTCTTCCTCAACATGTTTCCGTACATCACGATTATTGTCCTAATCCCAATTCTGGGGAGGGGCGCTGAAGCTCCCGCAGCCCTCATGGAACCCTACAAGAAAGGCGGATAGGCCTTTAGGACGAGTGTGATCTGCTCTGTGTCATCAGAGTGGCTATCTCGTCGACTTTGGCTTGGCTTATCGGGAATGTCCCTGTGATCTTTCCGTTGGATATGACCGCGATCCGATCGCTCATGTCCAAGAGTTCGTCAAGTTCGGTTGAGATGAGAAGGACGGCTTTTCCTTTCTTTTTCTCATTCATCAGGAGATTCCTCGTGTACTCTGTCGCGGCTACGTCCAAGCCCTTTGTGGGATTGTGAGCAATGACCACCTTGGGCTGCCAGAAGAGTTCTCTGGACAGTAGGAACTTCTGTTTGTTCCCACCCGAAAGAGTCCATGCTGGTGCACTCTCCGACTGAGCAGCGACATTGTACTCTGAAATTAGTTTCGTCAGTTCACTCTTGACGGATCTCAAGTCGAGCAAGCCAGCCTTCGTGAACATCTTCGCAACATGCGGTTCAATGATGAGATTGTCCGTTAGCGGAAAGTCAAATACCAATCCCGCCTTCTGATCCTCTGGGACGTGAGCCACGCCAAGCTGCCTGATCTCATCAGGAGCCCAGCCTGTGACATCTTTGCCCATAGCAAGAACCTTGCCACTGGTCGGCTTCCGAAGACCGGTTGCGACTTCGACAAGCTCTTTTTGCCCGTTCCCAGCAATTCCAGCGAGGCCAAGGATTTCTCCGCCCTTAACAGAGATCGAGACGTTCTCAAGAGCCCGAAATCCTATGTTGTTCAATGCCGAGACATCCCGAAGCTCAAGAAGAGTATCTCCTATCTGGGAGGAGAGTCGGTCCACTCGGAAAACTACATCTCGGCCAACGATCATCTTTGCCAAGTCTCGGCCCGTGACGTTCTTCGTAGCCTCAGTAGCAACAACCATGCCGTGCCTTAGCACGGTCACGTTGTCCGTTACTGCCAAGATTTCATCGATCTTGTGCGACACAAAGATGACGGATTTTCCTGAAGCTGCCATCTGGCGCAACGCAGAGAACAGTTCGCGAGTCTCCAACGGCGTCAACACAGATGTCGGCTCATCAAGAATGAGTATGGTCGCCCCCTTGTACAGGGCCTTCAGAATTTCAACCGATTGTCTCTGTCCAGCGGAAAGGTTGCGGATTGTGTCGCGAGGATTGACAGCAAGACCGTGCTGTCGTGCGACCTCCGAGATTCGCTTCGCCAAGCCTTCACGATCGACGACCGGGTGTCTCCATTCTTCGCCTTCCATCACTGAGATGTTCTCTATGACGGTCATTGTAGGAACAAGCATGAACTCTTGATGCACCATTGCAATTGCAGAGTTAATCGCGTCCCTGGGAGAATGGAAGTTTACTTCTTTTCCGTTAACTAAAATTCTTCCGCAGTCCGGCCTGTACAGACCGTAGATAATGTTACAAAGTGTTGTCTTTCCCGCTCCATTCTCGCCTAGGAGGGCATGAACCTCTCCTCGTCTGAGGCTGAACGTGATGTTGCTGTTCGCAAGGAGTGTTCCAAATTGCTTTGTGACGCCTTCAGCTACAAGCGCGTAGTCGCCTGGGTTGGTCTTTTCGGATGCCATGCCATGCGGAGTGGGACAAGACGCTAAAGAGCCTTGCGGCATGCTATCCAGCTTCATTGCCGAGAGCCACAACAGTATTCAGGCAATTCTTACTAATCCGGGACATTCGCGCGTTGCCGAAGGATGATGCAGGCCGACAAGAAATGAAGAGAATGATGCTGGCATTTGTCCTCATGGGCTTGATCTTCTATGGTTCTGTTTCTCCCCCGACTTGGGCGGTAGCGCAGTCGACTCTGCAGCTTGCCAAGATCGAGCTCACGGCCAATCACCGCTTCTTGCGAGGCGAACTTGCAAAAGTCTCAGGCCGTCTCTCAACGATCCCGGATGATCGCCCGATAGCGCTCGCAACGATTCATATTCAATACTACCGGGCTGGGGAGACCGACTTGGCGCGAGAAGTCATCATTATCACTTCCAATCCGAGCGGTCGTTTTGAAGACATATTCAACACAACTTCGCTATTGAGGATAGGAACATGGATCGTCAATGCTTCGTTTCCAAGTCAGTTCGGATATGAAAGCACGTCAACTCTACAGACGTTTACCATAGTGGTGCAGCCCGCGCTCTCTCTCTACGTTTCGAGTCACCACATCACGCTTGGTCAGGAGATCGCTTTCAACGGACTGCTTTTTGCATGTATACCCTGCATTCAGGACGAGGTTGTCGTGATTTTCAATCGCCCCGACAACACGTCAATCTCAGTACCTCTGCGCTTGGTCCCGACAGGAGGACCATATCCTGGAGGATCCTACAATGGATCGTTCACACCAGATGTCACGGGAACGTGGCGCATCAGAGCTGTTTGGAACGGCAACGAGGTGACTCTACCCACATACTCTCAGGCGGAGGAACTCACTGTAGAAGCGCCTGAGGCAAGGTCAGATGGGCGCATGTTTCTCTATGCTGCCACGGCGGCCATGGCGCTGGGCGTTCTCGCGTTGGCCGCAATGCTGCGACGAAGATGGTTACGAAAGAGTTCTACTGCGTCAGGCTAGGAGCCGTTAGATCGTCCTTTGGCCATTACCTCTAGACTGTCTGCCTTCTGTTAGGGCCGAATTGATCGGAAAGTACTGCTCGTAGGAATCTTCATGCGTCCTCGGACACGTGAGCAACGGTCCTAGATGTCGATCTTTTCTGGAGCTTTCAGGGTCTCCGATTCTCGGAGCAACTGTTCCGGGACTGGTCGCTGACCCATTCGCGAAGCATATTTCGGTTTGACGAAGCTTTCCCACTGTTCCTTTGTCGTGAAGTAGACTCGGGCGCCTCCGAGTTCATGTTGAATTTCTGGATATGGCTTTTCATGCTGTGCGAGGCCGAGTCCCCAATATCTAATCCCTGTATAGCTTTCATATGTTGCCCACCACTCATCCAGCCCGAGATAGTCGAATGCATGCTCCATTTTTGCGAGGTACATTATGGCTCCTATGCCCGCGCCCCTCTTGAACGTCATAGTGTGCAAGCTGATCGCAACCTTGTCGCTCATCAGCCGAGCATTTGCAATCGCGGCAAGCTCGTGGTCGAGCACTCCTATGAGACAGTAATGATCCTTCACTCGGTATCGGAGCCAAGCAAGGATCTCGCCATACACTCTTGCAGATACGACATCGTAGAAGTCCTTCTCGACATCCAGAAGATATCTCGTCGCCTTGAGAATCACGGGTATTTCTTCTCGCTTCGCCATCCGGACAACCATCCTGCCACCATCCGGTATGGGGAGAAGCCTAGGCGGGTACATCTTCTGCAACAGCTTAGATTCCGGCGGTCTCAGGATCGGTTCAAGATCTTCCACATCTATCGTGACTTTCTCAATCGAGACAGGACACGGTGGCTTAAACGACATCAATGATCACTCCAGTAGGTTGACCCGGCAAGATATTTTCACGAGTTTAATACCCTTTGCTGTCACTCTGTCTTCGGATCAGGTAGTAACGTGGTGGGCCGGGCCGGATTTGAACCGGCGACCACCTGCGGTCTGGGCTACTTCGCGCTTGTCAGGCAGGTATCCTAACCAGACTAGACGACCGGCCCACTGTTGCGGAGAATGGGCTCAGGGAACATAAAGATCCTTCGAGAACTACGGTGGTGAGACATCCCTACACGTGTCGTGCGTGTTCTTCACACGACTCTCATTCGGTTCACGTTCTTGTTCTGCCAAGAATACCGTCGAATCTTCGTCGACACGCCAAAACCACATGCGGCACATTTCTTCTTTCTGATGTGGTAGGAGTGTCGGCCGCATCTGCGGCATCTAATGTGAGTCTTGGATCGGCTTCGTAGCCCAAAAGAGGGCGTGCCCTTTCCCATCCCCGTTCACCCGCAAGAGCAAAACAGAACAGGTATTTATGTCAACCTAGCGGCTTGGAGGCGGGCTGACGAGCACCACGTTATCGCCTCTCACGATAATTGTTCCGATCTTCTTTGCGTTGTCTGGGTTCGTGATGTCATCGGCGTCCTCAAGAACTAGGTTCATGTGTTGATCGTAACTGTAGAGTTTTCCCCTTACGGTGCGGCCGCCCTTGAGTTCGACCAGCACTACCTTACCTAGGCTTTCCTCGAAAATCTTCGTAGCGACATCGGAAGACATTCTTCAGGTTTCTCCGGTTGAAGTCCGACTCTAAGCAGAACCCACACAATTTAAGGGTTAGGGTCTCCGATCAAGTTACAACCACAGAAGTTTCCGGAACACAGAGTGGCTGCGCACGAAAAGCCGCATCAAGGGGAGAAGATAACCTCGAGAAGGAGAGCGCTCAAGTCCAGTGAGACGAAGCAATTGCTTCAGGAATTCAAGCAGAAGTTCTCGGGATTCATGGCCGATCTTCAGGGCAAACAGGTCGTCGAAGAAATCGACGTTGAGAACGGGAAGTTGTTTCTGATCGACAACAAACCCTTCGCGATCTCCACAGCGAGTGGGTTATTTCCGAGCCTTTTGAATGAGGAGGTTCTGAAGATGCTTCCGTCGATCATAGTTGACATGGGTGCGATCCCACACGTCTGCAATGGAGCGGACATCATGAGGCCTGGAATAAGAGAAATCCACGGCGAATTTGGGAGGGGAGCTGTTCTTCTGGTGAAGGATATCAGGTTCGGCAAACCCATCGGAATCTGTGTCGCGGAGACTTCATCTGAATCCATGCAGACGATGAAAAAGGGGAAGGCTGCACAAAACGTGCATTATGTCGGAGACAAGTTCTGGCAAGTTCTAAAGAAGTCAGGCTAGCTCAGTTTGTGTCAAATTCTAGTTGATTTCTTGTGCCCATTATCCTTCACATGTACGTGGGATTGCACACGTTCCTGCTAGAAATGCCGACAATTCCTTAAGGTTTAAACTTACGCTCTCTGCGCTTCTACCCAAGCATGCAGGCTGCTAGTGTTCCCAATGATCAAACAAGGAACTGATGTTGTCGGGAACTCGCCCTATGTCCGAGCGATTCCTCTAAGTCACCTGAAAGACCTTGACTTGATTGAACGCGTTCTCTCCGCTGGCAACGTTTTGATAATTAAAATCACCCCGATCGCCAAGAGGAGCGTCGAGGAAACAAAAATAGCCATCAACCAACTTACCGATTTCGCAAAACGCCAAGGCGGTGACATCGCCAGACTCGGAGAAGAGCGAGTTGTGCTGACACCACCTGGGATCAGGATTTGGCGAGAAAAAGGTCAAGACACGGGTATGTCATCAGCCGTCCAGGGATACGGCAGTTAGCGGAGTCTCAGCAACAGCCGGGCAGACGCGGCTACTTGAGCTTGATCGTTTCGAGGAGATCAGGTGCGATCGTTCTGACTTTGAACATTCGTGATGCGGCATGAGCGAGGCTGTCTACCTTGTGTCGCTCACCATGGCCAACGATGATCTTTGATGGTTTGGGCGAGATCCTGCGGAGGAATGCGAGCAGCTGATTCCTGTCTGAATGTCCTGAGAATCCCTCGACGTTTTCGATTCGCAAATCGACCTTGATCGCTTCAATCTTTCCGTTTCGTCCCATCATTGAGACTTCCTTTACTCCGTTCCTGAGCCGATTCCCTAGAGTTCCTTCAATCTGATAGCTTACGAAGACCAAGACATTCTTGGGATCTGGCGCCAGTTGCTTGAAGTAGTCGATCGCCGGTCCGCCTTCGAGCATGCCAGATGTGGCCATAATTATTGCCGGCTGGCCCGCAACTATCTGTTCCCGGTCGCCCGGGTGGTTTACCACCGTGAAGTAGTCTGACTGAAATGGGTTGATGTCTTTGTGGAGCATCTGGTCTCGAAGTTCTCTCACCAGATATTCGGGGAAGGCTGTGTGAATCGCCGTGGCTTCGGAGATCATGCCCTCGATGTAGATCGGCATTTCTTTGATTGTTCCGTTCTTCATGTAGTTGTCAAGAACAAGCATGATCTCTTGAGCACGTCCGACCGCTGGAACAGGAATCAAGACCTTGCCGCCTTTCTCGGCTGTCTCATTCACGATAGTTGCGAGTTTGCTTTCCACATTCATTCTCTCAGGCATGACATCCTCTTGTGCACCATAGGTGCTCTCGATCACCAGCGTCTCTGCCCGTGGGAAAACGCATGAAGCAGGTTCAAGCAGCATCGTGCGACCGAACTTGAAGTCCCCGGTATTGTGAAGGAACACAAAACCAAAGCCGCCTAGAAAGTTCTCGTAGCCATCCACGGAGAGATCGTACACGTAGGGGTGAGTGGGCTTGACCTTGCGGATGCTCTTTATCTCTTCGTAGACGAAAGGAGCATTTGCGATTAGAGCGTCACTCTGCCCACCAAATTGCAGCAGGCTCACTAAGTGATCCCTTCCGATGCTCTTGGCATGCCTGTATGCTGTCTTCAGAACCCGCGCTTGGAGGGCAGGGGTGAGAGCAGCTATGGGTGTGCGGCTCCAAGTGGGGCTTCTTGTTCGCCTAGGGTTGACCGCAACGAGTGCGCGAGTCCACTCCTCAATCTTGACTTTCTCAAGAAAGCCTTCCAAGAAGGACGTGCCGTAGACTGTGACGGAATGCATACGGTTCGTACGGTTGTACTCGTACGTCACTGGAATGCCGATTCGGAGCAGGAGGAAAGCAACATCCTGCAGGAGTAGCTCGTTTCTGGAACTCGCACTAATGGAGCATCCTCGATCTCGGATCCGGAGGTACCCGTCGCCAATGAAGTATCCCTTCAGGAACTCGCACGCTATTTCTTCTGGCCCGCTCAGAATTGCTGAAGGTACTCTCTTGGTGTACGCCGTGCCTAAGCCACCGAGCAAGGCAAGAAGCTTCTTGAGGCTGCGCGAGTGGAACCGAATCTCTGCATCGTCTCGGAAGTATCTGCAATCAAAGAGAGGTTGGATAGTTCTCAGGCAATCCGCCTTGACGTTCGGGGATTCATTGCTTACCACGACCGTGTTCCCCTGAACGCTACCCTCAGAGGCGAAATATCCTAGGAATCGGGCGAAGTTAGGCGTTATTTCAAAGCGTTGTGGGAGCGCGACCTTGAGTCTCGGGGAATCCACAATTCCGAGCTCTTTGAAGATTGACCGGACGCGTGAGTGCTTTACATGGTACTTCCTCGCTATTGTAGTCCTGTATGCGCCGCGCTCATAGTGTTCCCGAAGCCAGCACATTATCTCGTGTTCCTTGCCTTGGAATCTATGCCTCACCATCGCGCGGTGGCGCTCAAGTATCCTCAGCAGCTCAGCTCGGTCGTTGACGAAAACTCGGAATTCTTTCTCGTCAAGCCTAACATCGGATCGGCTGAGGTTGAACTTTGGTAAAGTCGCTCCGGCGACAAGGTATTCGCCTTTTCTCAGATCACGCACTTTCGCGGGAGTGATCTGTCCGTTCTTTGCCCGGAATAGGCTGTGAGACCCGGTGACGCGTACTCTTCTGCCGGTTGACATCGTTACCTCGAAGAGATCTTCGGAGATTGGATGCCGAAGGAAACTAGTAATCGGTACGACCTCCACTTCGAGAGTCCTCGGGTTGAAAGCAAAGGTCTTCCAGCCCTCAAGATTCGGAACCCTTTCAACGAAGGCTCTCGACGGTTTGCGATCCCGAACTAGCTCGTCGATCAGTTCACCAATTCTCGTGATTCGAACGTTACCAGTTGGGTCAATGACTGTAATAGGCGTAGACCAGTCAGTTGAGTAGACGATGTTGTGGTAGCCTTCGCCGATGTGGAGGTGGATTATCGAGGAGCCAAGTATGTGGCCTGCATTGTGGAGTGTCAGTTTGATATCGGGTGCAACATCGGTGACGACGCCGTACTTTAGCGGGATTGTGTGCATCACTGTCTCTCGCACGTCCTTCTGATCGTACGGTGCGTGTACACCTTCCCTGTTGTATACATCCAAGAAATCCAACTGTAGTAGAGTCATGAGAATGCCAGTGGGTTCGGAGCAGTAGACTGGTCCGTCGTAACCGTACTTGTAGAGAAACGGAACAAAGCCGCAGTGGTCGAGATGGGCGTGTGAGATCACCACGGCGTCGAGTCTGTCGATATCAAACTCATCTGCATCGATCTTCGGAAATGCATGTGAAGGGTCATTTGAGCCCGGGTTTATCCCGAGATCGAGCAGGACGTTGCTTTCGCCGGTCTGGACGAGCATGGCAGATCTGCCTACTTCACGGAAGGCTCCGAGTGGAGTGACGAACACGCCGTTCCTTGTGCCTATCATGGGCCTGAAGATGCGTTCTCCCACATCTCGCAGTATACGATTTCTAGCCTCACTCTCTGAGTGGAGAATGTGCCTGGTGCTAGTGACGATCTTCGATGGCATCGGCGGCGCCCGTAGTACTCTAGGTCGCCAACTCGTGCTCTTGATGACTTCTTGGAGTGTTGAACCATCTTTCCCGATCGCAAGTCCAGGTTTCTTTGCTTCGATGGTGACTTCCCCGAGCGACGGGTCGAAGGTGATGTTCGTTATCTCTGCCTCTTGGGGGATTGTCGATTTGATCAGTTTCTCAGCTTCAGCTTCGGTTGCTCTAATGGAGGGGTCAGAGCGTATGACGACGCGTTTGTGGAGCATGTTAACGATGTCAGTCACTACGTAGCTCTGTTCTAAGAGAAGGACGACATTCTTGACGTAAATCGCCAGGCGGGGTCCTTCGAACTCGATCCGTGTGATCTCTGCTTCCTTGGGCATGTTCGATAGGATGGTCTCACGTATTCGTGCGTGAGAATCATCGATGGATCTAGCCATTGAAGGCACCTTGGATGATAGGAAAGGACTCTGATCTTGCCTAACTTAGGCCGGAAAGGATTCTCTTCTTCTCGTCCTCACTCAATTCCTCGTATCCTTTACTCGTAACAAGGGCCACGTCGAAGCTGTCCCCGCTCGCTGAATCTCTCTTCATAGCAGAGTTCACAGCCTTCACAACAACCGGAACTGCCTCTTTCACACTCATGCCGTCCTTGAATTCATTCTCAAGGACACCATACGCCACAGGAGAGCCGGAGCCGGTTGAGACACATTTCTCTTCCATCACGCTGCCTAGCGGATCCAAGGCAAATATATGCGGTCCCGAGCTGTCAACGCCGCCAAGCAATGCCTGAAGGATAAGCGGGTAATACCTATTGGCGAAAAGCAGATTGGATGTCAGGCTCGCGGCTGCTTTGACAGGCATAACCACGTCCTTCTCGTATTTGTACAACTTCGAATTTGCCCTAACGATCTCGACTACGTTCTGCGCGTCAGCAACGCCACCAGCTATGGTCATCGCCAGATGATCATCGAGCTGGTAGACCTTCTTGGCTCGTTTATGAGCGATGAAATAGCCCATCGTGGCACGAGTGTCGGTGCCGAGGACAACTCCATCACGACAAACGAGACCGACGGTGGTCGTTCCTTTCAGCACGTACTTCGATACTTTGTCTGTTGGCGGGTTATACATCTTGTTCACTTACTCTCTCGGAACGGTTCCAAGAGGACTTGAGAACCGCGCTTAAGAACGCGCGAAGCTATCAGTTGCTGGAATGCTTAAAAACATTTCCCGAATGCTGCCGACGGTCTTTCACGTTTTATTCTTCTCGGCGTCCTCTGGGGCTCTTGTCTCCTCGACCTTAGGAGGCGCTGGTTTCTTGTAAGTCTCAATGAACGAAATCTTGGAGAGATCTGGGAAGAACTTCTCGATGTCGGCTGACATCGCTTTCTTGGCTAGTTGGAGATCTTCGAGGAAGAAGGCTTCTTCGGGCACTTCGATTGTGAGTTCGTTTGGGTTTGACTGCAGTCCGAACTTCGCTTGATCAATCGCGGGCAGACGTTTGTGTATGATGTTTCGAATCTTGTCTTCGGTTTTCTCGATTATGTCTTGGATTGAGACTTCGTAGATGAGGGTTCGTCCTGCTAGCGGGTGATTGTAGTCCACTTGTACCCTGCCTGCGCCGACCGTTCGAATCTGTCCAACCTTTCCGTCGAAAGTGACTTGTATGCCAGGCACAGGTGTGATTCCTTCGTTTCTGAATCTTCTCAAAGGCACGAGTCTGACTTTGGATGCATCCCTTGCTCCGTATCCCCTGTCAGGGGGGACCTCGATTGTTGAGGATTGGCCGGCATCGAGCCCCACGAGTCCCTCATCGAAACCCTTCGGGACCCAGCCTTCTCCAACAACTACGAAGAGCGGCTCGTACCTGTGGATATCGGTCTCCTCGGTTCCTTCATGTTCGTGGTGTATCCCCTTTTCCTTGGCAACGGATTCCATCGTTGTGTCGATTACGTCGCCGCTTTCTTTCACCTTCAAAGTGTAGTTGACTAAGACGAAATCTCCATTCTTGATCGGCATTGCGAATACCCCGACAATTCCAACATTTGTCGGGTCTGATTTAACTCTTTGACGGAATAGGGAGGTCGGAGCTTGAGCACGTATCTCGCATTGCGGTCAACGTCAATTCTGCTTTGCGAAAACGTCACGTGCCGCTCTTGAGCCGGCGCCGTATTCGAACTCATGACCTAGATCTACTAGCGTTGACTCGATTGCGCTGATTGTCGTCAGTATCTCGAATTCGGAGACTATCCCCATCACTCCGATCCTGAACATTGTCCCTTTCAGCTTGCCCATGCCACCCGCGATCACTACATGGTATTGTTCTCGGAGCAGTTCCCTGAACTTCTTGTCCTCTACCTTGGGCAGATAGTTGGCGCCCACGACAACTTGTGACCTAAACTCCGGTCGAGGAAAGATCTGGAATCCTAGCGCTTCGAGACCAGCATAGAGAGATCTTGCGCATAGATTGTGGCGGTTGTAGCGGGGTTGGAGCCCTTCCTCTTTGATCATTAGAAGCGCTTCGTCAAGTGCGTAGAACAAGGTCACAGCAGGAGTGTACGGAGTCTCATAGTTCGCGAGGAACTTCTTGTATTCGAGAAGGTCGAAATAGTATGATCTTCGTGCCCTCTCCGCGATCTTCCAAGCTCTCTCACTTACTGACAGGACAACGAGGCCCGGGGGAGTCATTAGGCATTTTTGGCTTCCAGCCACGCATATGTCCACGTCCCATTCATCAACCGGCAGCGCATCCCCGCCGAGTATTGAAATCGCATCCACAACGAACAGTGCGTCATGGTCATGACAGATCTTGCCAATTTCCTTGAGGTTTCTCGTGGTTGCTCCGGTTGAGGTTTCGTTGTAGACCACGGCGAACGCTTTGATGTTCTTCTCTTTCTCGAACAGGTCTTCGACCTGTGATGGAGTTATCGCGCTACCCCAATCGATTGGAATCTCGATGCCTTTCCCGCCGAAGGCGGTCACGGCGTTTCTGAGTCTCTCGCTGAAGACTCCGTTAACAGGAACCGCGACCCTGTCCCCGTTTGATAGTATGTTTCTGATCGCGCACTCGACTCCTCCGGTTCCGGAGGCGGTCAGCACAAAGACATCGCCCTTCGTTTCGAAGACGAACTTCAGGTTGTCGAGCATTCTGCGGTAAAGTTCACGAAACTCCGGCCCCCTATGGTTGATTACGGGCTTGGCCATGGCCCGCATTACTCGGGACGGGACATTAGTAGGCCCGGGCAGCATCAAAAGTTGTGACTTCTCCAATCCCAAAATCCTCGATGTCTGACTGCATACTGGAGAGGGAAAGATGCTTGATAACTCTTTGCAGATAGCACTAGCTTCACTTTGATAGACATCATGTGACAGCCTTCTAGGCCTGGTTTGCACTGGCCTTGTCGCGACGGATCCCAGGAGGCAGCGGACCTCAAGTATGCCGCTCGGAAACGTTTTGTAGCTTAGAGATTCCCTTGTTCAGGCATGCGGATTGTGACGTTGCTTTCGGATTTCGGAAATCG
>Ga0315268_10000304_pt1 | contig 56972 bp, 94 predicted proteins | sample C1_top_MG_FD_204535 | JGI IMG/M metagenome (GOLD analysis project Ga0315268, IMG submission 204535) | Sediment microbial communities from Yellowstone Lake, YNP, Wyoming, USA - C1_top | ecosystem: Environmental > Aquatic > Freshwater > Lake > Sediment | place: USA: Wyoming | collected 2017-08-01 | reverse complement strand
CTTATTTCAACAGAAGCGGTCAGAATTCCCCTTTCAACATGGGAAAGCTACCGCTACTTAACATGTTGCTCCAAAGGAAAGGAGCGTTTTGAGGGATGGTCAACAAACTTTCCAAAACTAAACACGGAGATGTAAAAAATGGGAAGCGAATATGAAGTTGACTTGGAAACTGCAAGAGCCATAAGAACTAACATGCGACGCTTCATTGACACCTTTCCACCGGGAACTAAATTGCATTCAACAGTTATGGGCGAAGATGTGCCAATGGTTGTAACTGGAATGAGTAAATGTCCACACGACGAAAGATTACCGTGTGAAATAGAACTTCAACATGAAAGATACGGCGGATACGCCAACTACTCTGTATCAGCCATAACCCCAATAGGCACAGCAACACTTACAATAACAGGGGCAGACTTTCCACACCCAGCCGAATACGTTATAGCTAAACAACAAATTGGCATCAATGTAATTGAAGACAAGGATTGGTGCATAATCCCCGAAGGTGAAGTTGTTCCTAAATACTGCTCTAAAAGGAGATGGTAAAGATGCCGTTAGACACAGAACGCAAAAAACTCTGCGAAGAAATAGACGCAGCCATAAAAGACGAAGAGCAAGCTGTAACAGACTACAAGAAAATGGAAAGCAAACTTAACCAGTCCGACAACCCAGCCGTTCGAACACTTGGAATTGCCGTCTGGACAGTTTCAAAAGACGAAGAAAAACATAAAACGGTTATGGAAAATCTGAAACGGCTACTCTGCCCAACATTTTAAAGGGTGATTTGAAAATGGAGCCGAAACAAGTAGAAAAAATTGAACCGCTTGAAACGTTCTGGGCAAGTAGCCTAACATGCTTCCTAGATGAAGAACATCCCAAAGAAAGATACTGCATAATCGACAAGGTTTTGCCCAACGGCGACAAAATAAAAGCTGAAGCCAAACCCGTCGTGCAGTTAACCGTCGAATTTGATAGGGTCGGCAAAGTAAAAACGTATGGCTTAACCGAAGTTTCAGTTGGCATTCCAGCTTCCATGCAATGCACATACAACCCGTTCTTTCCAAGTTCGTCAGGCATAGGAACATCAGAAATGCTCACATGCAAAATAAAGAAGTGGGAGATGTAACAAATGTCTGAGGATATTCCAAGCGTATGTTTCGTAGAAGGCTTCAAATTTAAAACTCGCCTTGAATCTTTAGAGAACAACATAAGCGTTTTCCGTCAACTTCAAGAGGCACTCTTAACGCCTCAGCAGATTGAAGTTAAAAAGGAAATGGAAAAAACAATACGCACTCAAATCAAATCTTTACCCGAATCAATCAAATGCACATCGCCAGAATTGGAAAACACAATCAGGTGGCACGCAACAATGGTTGCTCACCAGTTTGACGAAGCTCTAAAAGAACCACGCAACTGGAGAAAAGTCGACGAGTACCTCACTTACTTGGAAACTACAATGGAAGGATGGTAAACAAATGGTAAAGATTCCGAAAGAAGAATGCGAGAAAATTGGCGGAAGAGTAGATGTCAAAAGCCGTTTAGGATGCATCCTCGACGAAATCTACTATGGAGAACCAACCTATCTCTACGGCGAAACCAAACCTAAACCGCAATGGCTACCGCTTGAAGTTCAGAAAAAGTTTTGGCAAGCCAACTTCATGCCCGAATGGATTACCCGCCAACTTGCAGAAACACAGCTAAACAGCATGGGCGTCACGCCAGTTAAAGGCTCAATATACATTCCGTCAGAAAAATGCAGATACTCCCAAATTTACAGCTACAAAAACATCCTCTTCGTTCCCAAAACATGCGAAGTAGATTCTGACAGATACATGAAGTTTCAAGCCATAGGCGTCAAAACACTTATCCCCTTAGATGCAAACTTAAAAGTGGAAAGCGAAGTGGTGGTTTAAAATGAAAGAAGGAGAACCTCGTTTCTGTGCAACAGTCGAGTTTGGAAGCCACATCATAAAGGGATGCGGAGCAACACTTGAAGAGGCAAGAGAAGACCTAATACGGGAGATAGGGCGAGACCCAACTCTCTTTGAATACGAAAAGGTTCAACTGATACGCCAAATACGTCTCATGCAAGAACAGGGAGGTGTCGTTTAAATGCCTAAAACAGAACGAAAAATCGGTGAAGAAATAAAAAGTCCTTTCAGCGAACGTGCATTCTACAAACCAAGCCTAAAGGGAATCATAGAACAAAAAACCTCGGAGGAAATGTGTTGGCTAATCCACGACTGGGAAAAAGACACTTCTGTTCCGCCTGACAACCCCAAATGTCAAGTGCTAATGGCATCGTTGTACGCAGCAAAAACCAATCTGCCAAAAGGAAGTCCACGCCGAGTTTTTGTTCAAGATTTGACTGCAAGCCTAAATCGACATCACATCCTCAAATCGGAACAATATGACGAATTTGAAAAGCTCGGCTACGAATACATGGAAATTTAAAAGTTTAAGGTGGAGGAGGTGAGACGATGGATGACAAAAATATAGAAGCAAGAGAGGCGATTGAAAGCAGACTTGAAGAATTAGAAGCAATTAGAAATGCAAAGAGAAGTATGGATGAGTTAATGAGAAGTGGTAAATGCGACGATGAAACAATGCACAAAGTAACTGAGAACTGTGCGATTGCGTCAGAAGCATACGGCTATTATGTAGCTATGATTGGCTCCTTACCCGTTAAAGAGCGAAAACAATTTCGAAAAGAATGGGAAGAAGTGGAAGGCTTAACACGCTACATTTTCAATCTGAGGAGTGGAATAGTAGGACCTCAAGGAAGATGTAAATGTGAAGTTGCGGGCGCTTTTACCACTTGCCTAAAAGAAACCTAATCAAAAACCATGAGAAAGCAAAAATAAACCAGAAGAAAGGGTGTGAAATGACAGATAAGAAAAAGTGGTTGTCATGGAAAAAATGTTCTCCAGACGATTTCCCCTCTGACGTTGTTTACCGTGGGGCATCTCGTGAAGAGGCACATAAAGTTGCTAAGCTGGGACATGCTATAACACAACCCCCTCTTAGTCTTATAGGTAATGACTGGGAAGTTTTAGAATACGCTTACGAAGAACAGTTAGAAGAGAAATCGCCAGAGGAAGCAGAGAAGTTTCTAAGCACAGTTGTTCCCGAATGGGCGACACGCCAAGGCGTAAACTTAACCACAGACTTCAACAACGCAATGGGCTACGCACAAAGTAGAAACGGCAAAATACTTGTGTTTGATATTAGCCAATTAGGCTACGACGAAATTTATCAACCAAGCGATGTCCACATACAAGCTAAATCTCCCGAAAAGGTGCAATTAATTGCAGTTTGTGATGATGAAGGAGAGAACTGTCTATGCAGAGTGAAACTTTAAAATGGAAATGTTCTAAGGTGAAAGAAACAGATTATCGCCCAGAACACGAAGGCATCTCCTTTCAATATTTATGCAAAACCGACGGAGAAACTGGAAACGCTTACGCCATAATAAACCCTTCAAGATGTGAATTTGTTTACCTTACAACTTTCCCAGAACACAAAGGCATCGGCAAAACAGTTGAACCGCTCATCGAAGAAGAACTGAAATACCACGGAAACTGTGAAACCATCTACGCACTTCCCAAATCAACAGCGGGAAGAAAACTTTTAGAATCAACCTACTGGAGTCCCACCCATGAATGGTCAAAAAACATCTAAGTCGATGCGGTGAATTGAAAATGACTGAAGCCAAAAAAGAATACGAAGCAAAGGCTTTTACAGTTGAATGCAAGCCAAGTAAGGCTGAACTTGTCTGTCAGGTAAAAGAAATCCAAGACCGCACGCTTAAAGAAAGCGAAGTCCATGTTAAAGACATATACATAGACGGATGCGGCGGCGTTAACGCAGACATTACACCTGAAAAAATTAAGCTAAAAGGAACAAGCATGTCGGAAGACGATATGAAAAGAGCGTTCGAGGAAGACCCTGAATGGTTCAGTGAACACTTCGCCATGGACGTTAAGGTAGAAAAGCACAGATTATACGCTTTCAGAACAGAAGCATATCCATGCGAGTGAACTTAAATGGTTACAACATCTGAAGTTGAAACTTTGCTGGTTGAACACAACCTACTTTTACCATCACCAGTCAAAAACAGAGAAAAATTTCTTCCAACCAAAGACCAATTAATCGTTAACATTTCATTCCTTTTAGCTTCAGAAAAATGTAAAGGCGTTAAAAGTTGGGAAATGGTTTGGGCTGCGCCAAAAAGAAGCGTGTGTTTAAGTGAACAGTTTAAAGAAATCGAACCTCAAGTGAAACAGTGGACAAAAGAAAATCCTGAAGATTTCAGCAAATTATATGAACGAGTAGTGTGGAAAGAGTGGTATGGGGAGGCTCCAGTTTGACCGTAGCAACCGCTACTAATATACTAAACGAATTCATCAAAGCTTGCGAATTTATTAGTGGCGAAGTTTATGAAAGAAGAGGAAAAGTTGTCTGCGACATTGACGAAACAAAAATCACAGTTAAAAAAGACACGTTTGAAACTAAAGTTGTAGATGAAAAATTTGGGCTTCAGAGATGGGACTACTTGAAAGGCGTGTCATTTTTTGTGTATAGCCCTACTCGTGCAAAAGTTATGAGTTTAGATTTCAAGTCGTCTCCCAGCTTAAGCATCGGTTTTCTGCCTTCAGGTGTCGGTTACATAAGTCCTCCGTTCACGGAAAGTGTAAGTGAAAAGATAGGTTATTGGCTAGGTGAAGACTTCAAAAGGCAATATGCATCTGCTGTTGAGAGAGCTAGGGAAGCAAGTCTCGTAAGAACTCCAGTTTAACGGGTTGATGAAGCATGGATGAGAAAGAAATTCATGAAAGCTTCAAAGTTTTAACCGAAATTTCAGCAAAAATTGAACAAGAAATCGGCGCTTGCGTCTGCGGAAACCATGAAAACCTCTACTTCGACGACATTTTAACCATAGGCACTCCCCAACGGGGAATAATAGTATGCACTTGCAACCCCGTCCAAAAACTCTTTCACACACACCCGCTTGGAACACCACACCCAAGCAAAGAAGACATAGAAACACTAACCAAAACAAACCTAAACCAAGGCGAATACTGTATAGGCAGCATAACAAACGGTAAACCACAAGTCCAATGCTACAACATAACAAAACTAAAAACAAAAACAATCTAAAGAAAATTTTATACGTTCCAAAAACTAAACAGAACGTTAGGTGCCTAAAAATGACGGAATTAATGCTTGAAAAAAGAAAGAAAAAACCAGAATGGTTTCTAAAACTTGTTGAAGAACTTAAAGGTTTACTCAATAAAGAGAAACAAGCAAGAACCATGCTTATCGAAACAAGACACATGATTGGACAGAAGATACTTGAAGCCAAACGCCAACCCGACTTCTACGAAGTTTTCGAAAGCGTTCCCAAATACATGAAAGCCCTCTCAGAAGAAATAGGCATATCCGAAGCTGAACTATACGCATACGAAAAATTAGCTGAAAAATTCCAAGACCTAAACCAACTTTACACCATGCACTCTGACGTCAGAGAACGTGAACTATCATGGCACACTATCGAACACGAAATATTATACCCATCCAAAAAAGAAGCGCCGACGCCAACCGCCCAAGAAGGTTTAGCTGAAAAGTTGGAGAAGATGTGTCAGCTTGAAAAGGATTTACATGAGATGTTGTTGATTTTAGAGCGTAAACGCAGTGAAACACTAAAATGTGAACAATGCGAGATTCGTCTTTGGTGTAACAAGGCTAGACCAAAAATTTTGACGGTTGGAAGCGAATTAGCAGAGTTTGAGGCTTAACTTGGAGTTTCTTAGTCCTCTTTTTATCAACATATTCCGCCAATAACATCGTCGCAAATATAATAACTAAAATCAACACTGCGACAAATACTCCCTCAAAACCCGCTTTCAAATAAGAATCAACCATAACAGCACATATCATCAACAAAATCATACTCGCAAACCAGAAATCCACAGCCCTCACTTTAGTTTTCACCCATCAGTAAATCTTATTTGCACCAAACTCATATATGTTTTTGGTGCCCAAATGACAGAGGAAGTGCCGGAAGAAATATGGGAATTTCCGAAGATTGGAAGCAAAAAACAACGAGCCATATACACACCTGAATCAATGACGCACCCAGCGAAAATGGATACTTACCTAACACGACGCCTTATAAAAGAATATACGAAAGTTGGAGATGTGGTCGCTGACCCGATGGCTGGTGTGGGAACTACAGGTGTAGAGTGTGTTTTGCTTGGACGCCACGCTATTTTAGTTGACATTGAAGAGAAATTTACAAATTTGTGTAAGAAAAATCTTGAGAATGTTGAGAAAATTTTTGGGAAAGCGTCTTTTAAGCCAAAATTGGGTAAAGCCGTGGTGATTACGGGCGATTCGAGACGTTTATCTAATCTTTTGCAGCAACATGCAGACGCTATTGTTACAAGCCCACCTTACAGTCAAAGCGTTGGGCATCAAGGCGGGTTGGATAAGAGCGATTTTAAACATGGTTGTCGATACCGTGAACGTTATCCTAAATCTAAAGAGAACATTGGAAACTTGAAACATGACGAAACAGTTGACACTATTTTAACTTCGCCTCCATATTCGGAGCAGCTTCAAGCTAAAGCTGACTACGAAAAACGTAAAGAACGTTTAGCGAAGCTGGGACACACAAATAAAACGCATGGGTTACTGCGTGGTCAAAAATCAACTTCTAAAGTTATAGGCGGAGACGAACGATATTCAGAAAACCAAAATAACATAGGCAATCTTAAACACGGTTCTGTTGACGCAGTTTTGACAAGCCCTCCTTTTGCTGAGTCGTTAGCAAATGAAAATCCGAATCGTAGAAAAGGTTACTGGAAAACAAGTGGAGGTTACCAATCTGGGCATGGTGTAGAAACTTACGGAGAAAACAAAGAAAACATCGGAAATCTCAAGCATGATGAATCAATTGACGTGATTTTGACAAGTCCGCCTTATAACGAAAGGTATGCTTACAAAAACCCCGAAGTTAAACAAGCCAATGACCCATACGCTGGTATCCGAAATAGAATTCACAAGCGATTATCCGATAATCCAGAAAATATAGCTAATCTGCCTCATGGTGAAGTTTCAGCAATAATAATGTCTCCGCCATATAGTGGTTCAACTGTTCAAGATTATGGCACAAGCAACAAGGCGTTGTTAAAATTTGAAAAAAAGGTTAGAAAGGCTTTCCGAACCAAAGGATACTTTGAATACAAAGGCAAAAAATACACTGAAAAAGAATGGAGAGAAATAAACAAGGGTGAACTTAAGCCAAGGGGTTTTCCAGAGTTATGGGCAAAAATTGTTAGACACAAAACACAAAATAGGTACAACGACGAAAATCCAGAAAATATAGCAAACTTGAACCATGGAACAGTAGATGCTATTTTGACTTCTCCTCCTTATGCTGATATTCATCAGTGTCCCACTAACACGGGTTTAACAGAGTTTTTCCGCAAACAGTTGGAAGAAAAAGGCTACATTGAATGGAACGGTAAACGTTACACGGAAGCTGAATGGCGAGCCATAAACCATGGGCGAATAGATGGGCGTTCTACACCCGGCGTCAAGAAAGACGCTAAATACAGCGAAAACCCGCAAAACATCGGTAATTTGCCACATACAGAAAATGTTGACGTTATATTAACTTCACCACCTTATGCATCCTCATTAAAGAAACATGACGAAAAAACAGAAGAAACAGTAAAACAGAAACTCGGCGATGCCTATCTTACTCCCGGCAGGTTGGCTGCACAGAAACGCATGCAAGGTGGCTACACGGAGATAACACAAAAGAACAATATTGGCAACTTACCCCACACAGAAAACGTGGATGTTATATTAACTTCACCACCTTTTTCTGAATGTGAACATCATAAGGAGCATGGATTAAAGGATTTGTCTGGCGAAGGTTTCAGAGGTCGAAAGTCATGGATTAATCGAGAAAGAGTTAGGGTTTCCAAAGAAAACGTCGGCTCTCTTAAACATGGAAATATTGACCTTGTTTTGACTTCTCCGCCATACGGGTCAGGCGGTTGGAAAGCTGACGAAAACCCCCAGAACCCTATAAAACGTGAAGCAAAAAGAAAACAGAAATTTCCCATGCGTCCGCCTGATATACGATACTCGGAAAATCCACGAAACATCGGCAACTTACCGTTTGAACCAGTTGACACAGTTATTACAAGTCCGCCTTACCAAAATGCTGTGCATGACACTTTGGAGAAGCGGAAGAAATGGAAAGAAAAGCAATTACATGAAGCCAAAAAGGGTTTGCCAGTTGGCTACAGCGAAAACCCCGAAAACATCGGCAACATAAAAGAACACGGCGCAGTCGACGTAATACTAACTTCGCCTCCCTACTCGGAAGGAATAGGGCATTCGTGTCACGCTGAAAACATAGGCGTCAGAACAGACGAACAAATCAAACAAACGCAAGCTTTCAAAGCCAAAACTGAACTTGCCAAAAAACACTTACAAATCAAAATGAGCAAACAAAACATCGGTTCTCTCAAACACGGCGAAGTAGACGCTGTTCTAACAAGTCCGCCATTCGGTTCCTGCACTTTAGCGGAGGGGCTTAGGGGTCGAGATTTGTCGAAACAGAAAGATTTTTTGAGAAAACAACATCGTGACTACAAAGAAGTTGGAGAAAACTTTACAGAAGAGGAAAACATAGGTTACAAGGAATATGGTGAAGTAGACGCTATTCTGACGAGTCCACCGTATGCTGAGTCTCTTCAAGAACGTGGTGGCACACAACATAAATTTGAAAAAGAAAAAAAGATAGGTGTTCACTATTCACATGACAAAAAGAATGTTGGAAATTTGCCACACACAGAAAATGTTGACGCTATTTTAACAAGTCCGCCCTATGCTGAATCGTTAAGCCGTGCAGCACAATATAACCCTGATAAAGCAAGCACGGAGAGAATAAACCAAGAGAAAGGCGGAACCATCCCTCGTCCTTATTCAGATAATCCAGAAAACATTGGTAACTTAATCTATGCACAACAGCAAGAACTAGATGAAACAATAGAAAGGCTTAGAGAACATGGTAGAACCGACGCTAAAGCGGGTGGTCCATACGGCAGAAGCCTTGCACATCCATACTCTCCAGACCCCGCCAACATTGGCAACCTTCCAAAAGGCACGGTGGACACTATATTGACTTCTCCGCCATACGGACATGAAGCTACAGCTTCTAAACCCACAAAACTTGAAATGGAAGGCTTATTCAAAATGGGGCATTCAAAGGAAACGCCGTTGACAGACGAGGACTATCGGGCTTGGGAACTGCGGAATAAGGGCAACATTGCCAAACGTAAACTGTTTGTGAGAGTGCCGTGCAAACCCGAAGAAGCTCAATTCCACGACACACGAAAAGGAAGAAAAGGAACAATATGGGAATGGACCAAAGAAGTGAAAGTTGACTTAAACAACATCAACGTTCAGCAACAGAAAAATGAGGAAAAAGGCAAAACAGAAACATATTTAGAAGCAATGTTTAAAGTTTACAATGAATGCTATCAAATTCTAAAGCCAAAGGGGTTAATGATTATAGTGCTTAAAAACTTTATTCGAAACTGGCGGGTGGTCGACTTGATAGGCGACACAGTTAAACTCTGCGAACACATAGGATTTAAGCTTGTTAAGCGGATAAAGTTTAAACTGCCAAACGTTTCTTTCTGGCGCATCAACTACGCCAAACAATACGAAAAGAAAACGGGAAAGCCGTTCCCAGTTAAAGAGTTTGAAAGTGTTTATCTGTATGAAACAGTGCTTGTCTTCCAAAAAATTTAAGCAGAAACGCAAATCTTAAAAAGACAAAGACAAAATTAAGCAGAGAGGTTTTCAAATGAGCAAACGGAAACCGAAGAAGAAAGAGCCTGAGCCTGAACCTGAAGAGAGCGAAGAAGAAGAAACAGAAGAAGAATGGGAAGAGGAAGAAGGCGAAGAAGAATAGCGAAACGCCACAACAACCCTCCCTTTTTCCCTTTTTATTTGTTGAAGCCTAATGCAAGAAAAACTATTGCGTAAAAAATCATTAATGTGAACAAAAGAGTGTAATGCCATTTTTTCCAATGTTCGCCCTTCGTTAATTTTTCGTTTATGATAATTGCTGTTATTAAAGTGAACAAAAGAAAATTGGAGATTGAAACTGGAATTGGGAAAGCGTAAATGAGTAAGCCGAAGCGCATGAGAAAAAGCAAAACAAAAAGGCATGTTAAAGCGATGGTTTTCACGTAGATTTTTGCCATTAAACCACTGTGGATGGTTCTTTGATGCATGACACTATGCGTTTTCCATCTTTCTCTGTTATTTCACAGACAGCTTTTTCATCGTTCAGTAAACCTTCACAGACCAGCTTACCCTCTACAACCTTACATTGGGTTGGCTTAAACTTGTTGATAAACTCGTTCCATTCAATTTCTTCGTCCATTTTTCTCACCATAAAACATGCTAATACACGTTTAAGTATAAAAATTTTTTAGAGCGTTTTAACGTTTTCTATAATTTGGTCAGCTTTTTCCGTTAACTTTTCGATTTTAGCTTGTAAAACGTTTATTGCGTTGAGGATTAACTGTTGTGCTTCGGATTTTTCTTTTTTTGTCATGCATAAAGATTTTGCGGGTTTATTTATAAAGTTTTTCACTCAAAACTTTTTTAAAAATCTTTAATAATTTTGGGGTATTAGTAATTCTGATGAAAATGATTAAGGTGTTCCCAGTAGCGACCGCTACTCTTTTACTGCAACAACCCTTATCCTCGGAAACGTCAAAGACTTCCAAACTCCTCTCAGAAAGAATCGCATAACCTTATCCAGAAGTCTGGTTGCATAATCTGTTTCAACATACTCAATTTTTAAAATTTTGAACCCCACGTCCAGAAAATGGTTTTTAAGATGTTCCTTTGTGAAAATAGCATAGTGTTTGTCGCCAGTCCTCGTGAGTAAATGTCTATGTCCCATGTAACCGCCAGTATGCGTTCCTAAAAGGTAATAGCGAAGGCATGAAGCGTTATCCGTTATCAAAACAACTCTTCCACCCTTCTTCAATACACGGTAAACTTCTTGCACATGGAAATGGGGGTTTTTCAAATGTTCAAACAAGTTTCTTTCGTAAACTTCGTCGAAAAACTCGTCTGGAAACGGAATCCCCTTTTCCACATCAAAAACATGAGTTGTAGTTTTTGTGGGCACAATGTCAACTCTATGTGTTCCATATGTTTCGTTTCCACAGCCTAAATTCAAAATTCTTTTTTCTTCAACCACGACTATTCACAGCCCAAATAAACCTCTTTAAACATTCCTTCAATTCTATTCATAACATTTGCTTTGTCATACTTTAGAGCTTCTTGTCTACAATACTTTACATACTGTGCAAACTCGTCTGGTTTCTCTCTCCATGTAATTGCCAACTTCAATATTTCACACGCAAACTCAACTGGGTTGGAGCCGTAAATAAGCGGTAAATCCAAAACATGGTGAGTTATCAATGGCGTGGTCACCACTGGCGTTTCACATAACAACGACTCAACAATTGCCAAGCCAAACGTGTCCACTCTGCTTGGAAGAAGAGAAACGTGAGCTGAAGACAGAAACTCCGGCATATCGCTCTCCTTAACTTTTCCCGCAGTCACTTTCACGTTAAAACTTGCCATCTTCCTCTTTAAAAGTTGAATTGTGCTTTCAAACAAGTCCCAACCTTTCTGCCACACTTGCCTACTTGAGTATGCAACAGTAAAGGTGCCGTCCTTCTCTTTAACTGGCTTATACTTGCACGCATCAACAAAATTTGGAATGTAATAAACTTTCGGATGGCTGATTTTATACGCACTTGTAACCATATGCACAGCGTTAAACCTTCTAAGCTCAAAATAACCCCCAGTCTTATGCAGAATATTCGCCATGTTAGGCTTCAATCCGTAACGCAAGTTTACGGGTTGCCAATATGACTGGGCGTGAACCCCAGCAATTCTGGGTCTTGAAGTTTCAAAGTTTAACCAGCTTAAAGGGTGATAAGTAACGTAGACAACATCCGCCTTAACTTTATGGCGAACACCTTCAGTGTATGGAATATCCTCTAACAGTTCCTTCGGCTTAACTTTCGGTTTACCTTCAAGAAGAAATGGAAGAGCGTAAATTTCCACGTCGTGTCCCCTTTTAACCAACTCTGTAGCGACTGCTACAAGCCACTTCTCGCCACCGCCATAGTAGGATAACGACAAATGATGACAGAATGCGATTCGCATACTCATCGAATAACAAATATTATAAATTCAGAATATAAAACTGTTCTATACGGTTGTTATAGAAGAAAGTTCCATGATTTCAATAATAATTCCGTCTTTGGACACAGAAAACGTGAAACCTCTAATAGCAGTCATAGAAAAAAGCATCTACCCCTTACCCTACGAAATTTTGATACAAACAGAAAAAGGCTACATAAACGCTGTTTTAAACGGGCTTCACAGAGCGAAAGGAGACGTCATAGTTATAATGGACGGCGACGGCTCCCACAACCCAGTTTTCTTCGGAAAAATGTTTCTCATGCTTAAAGACTTCGATATTGTTATTGGTTCACGATACGCTGTCGGCGGATACTCCAACGATGTTTTACTACGCAAATTTGTAAGCCGATTTTTCTGTAAACTTACCCGCACCCTTTTAGGCTTAAAAGAAATTTCAGATGTGATGAGCGGTTTCATCGTGTTAAAAAGAAACGTTTTAAAATCCGTTAAGCTTGACTCCTGCGGTTACAAAATTGGATTGAGCATTCTCATGCAGGCAAAAGGCAAGTTCAAAATAGGTGAATGTCCCATAATTTTTGAAAAAAGTCGCATAGGAGACTATGTTAAACCACGCAACATAAAGGATGGTTTTCAAACGTTGATTTTCATTGCAAAATTATTTATATTTCGTCTCACCAAAATTAAAGGACAAGTCAAATTCGGATGAGGAACATGAGCATTCAAATAGACTTAACCAAACTCTTTCCAAAAATTTTTGGATATATCCACAAAATAAATATTGGACACCTCGTCCTACTCGCCTTCGCTCTCCACATGTTCGTCATTCCCTTCCCAAGCGACGGCGGAAAAATCTTCGACGAAGCCCACTATGTTCCTTCAGCTTTGACGCATCTTGAAGGAATCGGAAGCAATGCTGAACACACACCCCTCGTGAAGCTTATAGGAGCCTTATCCATAGCCATTTTCGGAAACTACTGGTTCGCATGGAGATTCCCAATAGTTTTAATGTCAACGCTTTCCATATGGGTCATGTATAGCCTCGCATCACGATTTTTCACACGAAAATACGCTTTGTTTGCAGCAGCCTTTCTAATCTTTGACATAATGTATTTCATCCACGGAAGCATTTTCGTTTTAGATGTTCCACAGATACTTTTCAGCTTGTGGTCATTTGACTTCTACTTCCAGAAAAAATACAAATGGTCTGCTCTTACAATGGGAATAAGCATCTTAATGAAGGAAACTGGTCTGCTCTTTCTCGCTGGATTAGCGTTATACCATTTTCTCGCCTTTCTCAAACGACGCCACTACACGCAAAGCAACTTCAAAACGTTCGGAGTATTCTTCTTAATCCTTCTAATGGTTGTAGGCGGGGGCATGTGGATTTACGACGCAGTCTACAAACCAGTTAAAGGCATAACCATAATTCAAAACGAACATCACGTGATAATTCAAGACCCGAACGGAACAATTATAAGCACAAGCACCACGATACGCAACATAACCAGCTACTCTGTAATAACAAACCCTATTGAACATCTGATTTACGCATATACCTATCAGTCTGGTCTTGGAATAAACGAGCCTTGGCGAGCCTACCAGTTTCCGTGGCTTTGGATTTTACCAGTAGACCCCCTCGACCATCCAATATATCTGCTTGTAACAGTAACGACGGGCGACGTCACCCAAACCGTTATAGCTTGGCATGCACAAGGAACAATTCCAATCTGGTATTCCATTTGGCTTATTGTCCCAGTCGCTTTTTGGAGACTTATCAAACCAGTCTTCAAATCTAAACCTAAAAGAAAACATGCTTCAAAAACCGTCGAAGAAGAGGAAATCGTTGTTCCCGCTGAAGAGAAAAAAATTGGAGAATGGCAGCCGGTAGCTGTAAAGAAGAAGAGGAAAATCGAAAAAGTAACCCAGAAACTTGTTGAACCGTTTCAGCATAGACTTGACCTCTTCCTAATATGCTGGATAATCGGCACATACTTGCCATGGGTAGCGTTGGGATTAGCCATGAGAAAAATAGGCTTCAACTACTACATGATTTACACGGTTCCCGCCCTCTGCTTAGGCATACCATACTTCTGGCAGAAACTCAACATTTCAGAAACTTCCAAGACAATAGGGCTAACAATTCATTTGATTGCCACAATACTGTTCTTCCTATACTTCTTCCCCATCCCCCTCTTCAGAGCTTAAAAAAAAATTTTAATTAAGCATTTAAGCTAAACCCACAAAATTATTTTAGCGTAAAAGGATAGTGTCGGCACTGTCGAATCTCCTGCCAGACTTGCGAAGTAGATTAGGCTACTTTGCATTGCCCACAGCTCTTTATTTAGCGTGGGCTCTAACTCTGGCAGGAGTATTCCGCTCACCAGTTTTAGACTCGCCCTTGTTTGGCGTAGTTCCAACATTTTTGGTGGGGTATAAGATTTATGAGGTTTGGGCTGGGCAGCGTAAACGAAGACACTTAAAATATGCTTTTATAGTTGCAACGTTATGCGTGATAGTTTTCATTTACATGTTTTCAAACGTAGGACAGGTTCAAGCCTACTCGATTGCTGAAGGCTGGCAGCAAGAGTCTACACAGTATGTTTGCAGAACCCAACGTTTAGCCCATTCTGGAATCTTAAGCGTTTGGTTCCGTGAAGACCATGCTCAAGTGGGACAAACCTTTGCGGAGCCAATTTTCACAAACAATGTAAGTTCCTTCACTTTTTACATTCACGCCATCCCCGGAAGCACCGATTATGAAGTTCACGCAGTCATTTACTATAACGACACCACGTCTGAAGATATACCATTTACGGGCAGTAGTGCCGACTGGGTTCTTGCAGATGTAAAACCCTACTTGGATGCTGACAAATACATTGAAAAAATATCGATTTACGGGTATTTTTATTTAGGCGTAATCGACGACCTTTCGCTTTTGGTGAACGGAGAAGAGAAGATTACAAATGGAAGTTTTGAAGAGCCAGAAGGCGTTGTTGGCGAGAGAATTGTCAACGGCAACGGTGAATTTGGAAATACTACTGGATGGACTTCCTACGGTGATGTAGTCACTTCGCCTGTTCATAGTGGAAGTTACTCTTTAGAGGTAGTTGACAGCTACTCCGTTGAATTCGTGCAAGAAATTGCTCCTTTCGTAAAAACAAATATTGTGGACGTTTTCGGTTTCTGGGTTTATCCAACAAGCTCCGTTTACCAACCATCTGCTCGAATATGGTATTCAGACGGAAGCTACGAGGATGTCGTTCCCAGTGCTCCAGTTGGACAGTGGACATGGGTTGATTTGAAACCGTATCTTGACGCTGACAAAGAAATAATGCAAATAGGCTTTCGAGTGGGATGGAATGAATATGGGACTACTTATGCTTATTTTGATGATGTAACCCTCAAAACCCGCATAGTTGTCTATTCCACAGACACGTTTACAACGACAACTACCGCCACGTCCACGTCGACTGTTACAACAGAAACGCTTACAGCAACGTCGACAACAACAACCACGAGCACACGAACACTAACATCTACGACGGTGTATGCTACAACGACGCAGCTAAGCACTTGGACAGTTAAAACAACTGAAGCGAAGACGACGGGAACAGTTACTGTTAGGTTCACCACAACCAAATGGGTGCCTACAACATTAACCGTTACCACAGAATATGTAACTACAAGCGAAGTTTGGTGGAGTAACCCAGTCACAACAACTGTTGCGACAACCAGCACGATTTACACTTCAACCCAAACTACAGCTTGCTGGTCAAAGACATACACTACAACGGCTGCAAAAGCAAGAACAACAACCTACACTTTGGAAACAGACACGTGGGTTCTATACACAACTTCCACACAATTGTCAACAACCACGGCGACGGGCTACACGCAAACGTTAACTTCAACATCCACATCTCTGTCTACAACCACTTGGACGGACACGCTCACATATATTCAAATCATTTATCTTGACCCAACCACGTCAACAACAACTTCATCGACAAGCACAACCACAATTACGGGAACGGAAACAACAACTGTTTCGACGACAACAACACCCGTCACATCTACGGAGACAACTACTGCGTCAACCACCACCGAAACAGCTACGTCTACGGAGACAACCGTTGCATCAACATCCACACTAACAGAAACCAGTATAACAACCACCACGTCAACAACATGCTCTACGTCAATCTCAACAAGCGAAACCTCAACCACAGCCACGACCACGCTTACCAGTGTTTCAACAAGTCAAACGACGACGTCGACAACCACGACATCCACTAAAACAAGTGTTTCAACAAGTCAAACAACAACGTCGACAACCACAACCTACACTTCCATTTCAACAACTTCAACCACTCAAACCTCGATAATCACCAGTATCACGACAACTTCAACAACCACATGCACGACTTCCGTTTCAACAAGTCAAACTACAACGACAACCACTGAAACGTCGGTTTCCACAAGCGAAACGACAACTTCAACAACGACAACATATACTTCCATTTCGACGACATCAACCACTCAAACTTCAATAATTACCAGCATAACAACTACATCCACGACAACTTGCACAACTTCTGTTTCGACGAGTCAAACCACGACAACGACCACGACAACTTCTGTTTCAACAAGCATTTCCAGCACAAGCACAACCACTTGCACCACCTCTGTAGTCACCAGCATAACCACAACATCCACCACGCAGACATCCATTATCACAAGCGTTACAACCACATCCACAACTACATGCACAACTTCAGTCTCAACCAGCCAAACTACAACGACGACGACGGAGACATCGGTTTCCACAAGCAAAACGACAACCACTACGCCGACGACAACAACTGAAACCTCAATTTCAACCACGTCCACGACGACAACATCGGTAGTAACGTCTATAACAACAACGTCGACCACAACATGCACCACATCAGTTTCAACGTCGGAAACAACAGAAACGACAACGACAACCGAGGTTTCAACTTCCACCACGTCAACATCAACTACAACCACGTCAACAATAATCAGCACAACCTCAACGTCAACCACTCAAACATCCGTCATCACAAGCGTTACAACCACGTCCACTACCACTTGCACCACGTCAGTCTCGACAAGCGAAACCACAACGACAACGACGCAGACATCCATCATTACAAGCGTCACCACAACAACCACGCCAACCACAACTACCCAAACTTCGATTTCAACAACAACCACTTCAACTACGCAGACATCAGTGATAACAAGCATCACAACCACTTCGACGACTACATGCACAACCTCTACCTCGACAAGCCTCACAACAGAAACCACAACGGAAACTTCCGTTTCAACATCGGTCACGTCGACGTCCACAACCACGACTTCTACCATAACCAGCATAACAACAACATCGACCACGCAGACTTCAATAATCACGAGCGTAACGACAACCACGTCAACCACTTGCACCACGTCAATTTCAACATCCCTCACAACGACAACACTTCAAACAACTTCAACGGAGACAAGCATAAGCACCGAAACCATCCAAACAACTACGACAACCACTGAAACCGTGGCAACACAGACAATTTACACAACATCCACGTCCGTGTCCACGATAACCACTACGCAAACTACAACGCAAACAGCAACTACAGAAACAATAACGAAAACAAGCACATCCACGTCTGAAACTACTATAACAACAACCCAAACGGTGAGCACAGAAACAATAACAGCCACATCCACCCAGACGATTCAAACAACCCAAACAATCACGCAGACTGTATCCACTCAAACGCTGACAGAAACATCTACAAAAACAATTCCAACAACTCTAACAATCACTCAAACGGTTTCCACATCTACAATCCAAACAACTTCGACAAGCATTTCCACAAGCACCGTTTCAACCACCACAACCATAACCGTAAGCACCGAAACAGTTCAAACTACAATTACACAAACATCCACTCAAACCATATCTTCAACACAAACAATTACCCAGACGGTTTCAACGGTAACGATTCAAACAACATCCACGTTCACCAGCCTAACAACAGTCACCTCAGAAACAACGTCCACCTCAACATCCATTACAACAACGACATTTCAAACTTCCACTTCCACCACCACTTCCATATCCACAGAGCTGACCACAACCACAAACACAACCACTGTGGGCAGCACTTCAACCATAACCACAACAGTCACAGAAGGAGCCACAACCGTAACCGTCACCTTGACGACAACAAGCGTAGCCTACGACATAAACATAATCAACGTTCCAGCATCAATAACCCGAACAACAGCAGAAATCTCATTAAACCCAACATTCAAAATATTCAACAATGGACCGTTAAGCCAAGACTGCACATTAAAGTTCTGGGTAGTCGACCCCAACCTACAAACAGTCTACAGCAAAGAAAGAACAGTTTTCACGCCAGCCTACGCAGAAACAGACGTGACGGAATCCTTCAGCTTCCAAGCGTCTTCAGACGGAAACTACAGAATCTACTCAGAAATATTAACGCAATACACGCCACACCCATCAGCCCAACAGCAATTCACCGTTACAACATCATACCCGCCAGTATTCCCAACACCTAAACCAACACAATACGCTCTGGTAGTTCACGTTGTAGACTTGTTCGGCATGAACGCTCCCGACTTAACAGTAAAAATAGTGCGTGTTTCAGACGGGAAATTGATGGCGACGCTAACCACAGACGCAAGTGGATTAACCGACATGGTTAAACTGCCAAAGGGACAGTATTCCGTAGACGTATACAAGGATGACGTGTTACAATTACAAACACTCATCACGCTAACAGAGGACACAACAACCCGAATCCAGATAGGCATTCCAGTAGTCCTAACATTCACACGCTTCCTAATCATTCTCCTCATAGCAATCATCCTCATACTGTTATACATGATGAAAAAGAAAAAGGTGATTTAATGCAGAAAAGTCAAAAGTCACGCATAACTTCAATATTTTGGGACATCATAGGCTTCATATGGTTCCTCATTATGCTGTTCCTCATGATTTATAAATACATGTTCAGCAGAGAAAAGTAAAACAAAAAGGAAAATGCTGAACGCAACGTCACCTATTTCTGCCTTTTCGTTGTCGTTCTCTTCCGCCACAACCCTTACCCGGTTGACCTCTACCTCTCCCAGAACCGTCTTTTTTGGGAACACCTTTCTCTGTCAAAAACCTTCACCCCTATCATGTTTGTTTCTGAACATTTTCCTCTAACTTTTGGAGAAAGCCCGTGAGATACTTTTTTCTGATTAAGCGTGCAGTGTGGAGGAAATCGTTTAGTTTTTCAATTTTGTTTTTGATTGAAGCCTGTTCATTCAAGTTTGCGGTCTGCAACATTCCTGTGTATTTTTTGATGTAATCGTCCAAATGTTCCTCTGCGCATGCTAAATGTCCAATCACCTGTATCATCTGTGCAATGTCTTCTTTGCTTACACGCATCTGTGTAGCAACTGCTACATCCTCAACCAAAAACTGGTTAAAAAACTCCTCCGCCAACTCTTCCACGTCACCTTTAGTGCTGCTGACATGCAGAAGTTTCATAAACAAATCGCTATTATTGTTGTTCTCACAAACTTGCGGAGAAGTAATAGTCGTGTTATGTTCAGAAAGCAGTTCCCTCGCCTCCGACCAATGTTTAACCACACATTCAAAAACTGCGACGGCTTCAGCGTTAAAAACTTTAAACTCTGCCACAGCTTAAACTCTCCTTAAACGGGCGTTGAAACTGTAACACGCCTATTCAATTTGCCCTTAACGTTGATGTCGATTGGCACCCCTCTGTTTCTGCTGGAAACTCCGCCTCCCTTCACTTCAGTTTCGTTTAACAATTCATTTGTGCATGGAACGAAACAATCGTCTTTCGGCATATTAAACGCCTCACCTACTATTATTAAGGATTAGATTTAGTATTTAAATCATAAACTTTTTGGTGGAGTTCACGCAACCACCAATATAAACTCAGCAGTTAAGGAAGCCCTTGTTACTTCGGTTCCCATCCATTGACAAATACTAATTATTTCGACGGAGAACCTTACTTCGTCCCCATTTCTGAAGCCTGTAAGTTGAAGTGGGAAAACGCCAAACGGCATCATTACAACGTCTAGTTCGGGTGGTATTTCTAACGTTTGTATTTCTGTGTATTCGTATGTGACGTTTCCGTATTCTGGGTAAGTTACGTTTGGCACGAACTGAACGGTTAAGGTGAGGGGTCTTGCAATTATGTTTGTTAAGTTTGAGATTTGCACGAAGCCGACAAGGTATGTTATAATGTTTGGCGGAACGGTTTGAACGGGATTGTAGGGAATGAAAGTTAAAGTTATGTTGCCAACCGTCACGTAACGGGCTGTAGTTTGAATTCTGCTCTGTAAGTCACGAAGCATGCTGTTTGTAAGTTGAAGGTCAAAATGTGTTTGGTCATATGCAAACCACAGAAAACCTGTCACAACCAAATTGACAACTACAATGGTTGCTAAAGCAAAAGTTATTGCGGAATACCGTTTCGGTTTGCGGGTTATTTCTTCTTCCGTGGTTCTTCACTCTCCCTTTTAACGTAATCATAAACGGCGTTAATTTTTTCCTCTAAAACGTCCACTTGCTCAAATAAACTGTCCAAGCGTTTAGCCACCTCATCCTCAAACTTTTCATCCTCAACTTTTCCAACATCTTTCACTTTCCTTTGCGTTTCACCTTCGTTCCGAAGCAAATAGAAGTAAAGAAACACTGCAAGAATTCCGCCGAAAACAGCCACAATGACAAATTCAAACAAACCCTACTTCTCCTTAACGCCCAACTTCTGTTCTTCCTTAACCACTCTATTTTCAAGTTTCTTCAAGAAACCAACAGTTCCCGTTTCTATACTCCACTGTTTACCCCGTTTCCAAACAGTTTCAGTGCCACACTTCTTGCAAATGAAAGTAATTTTGTTGTCTTCAAAAAGGTTGCCCTTCACATCCTTCTCATTGCTTCCACAGTTCCAGCATGGCGTATCCCTAACCTTCTGAAGCAAAATCTCGCCATCCTTAACTCTAGTGAACAACTCCTCAATGTTCAACGCACTCAACGGAGTTTTCTCCTCTCTGAAACGCCACGCAATATAGACAAGCAACATCACAACTACAACCGCAAGACTTGAAATCATCATCAAATTGAAGTCTAACTCCACATCACACACCAGCCAACTCAAAAAATTTTTTATACATAGACGCAGTATTTAACGTTTATGAGTGTGATTGCTTGGCAGACGAATTAACAATCGGCATAAGCATAGTTATAGGCGCCCTCATAACATACATAATTATTGCTTCAAGACGCAAAATATGGTATTTAGAAACGATGAACCCAAGGGAACAATACGAACTTGGAAAAGAAAAAAAACTCATCGTAAACATGGTCATCAACAAAAAACAATTCAACGGCTTCGAAGCTGGAAAATACAAAGTTCTCCTCTTATACGGTGACATAGCAACCTTTTCAAAACAAATCTTAGAAGGCAAAATAGAGGAAATGTACATGCAAGTGTTAGCTGAATCTCTAATTGGTAGAAAACTTGTTTCCCGCATAGAACACATGCGGTTTTTAGACTTTATTTTCCGACGTATCCCCTCATTAAAATCTAAGGCTTACATGATTACAGGCGAACTTATTTCGCCGCAAGATGTTTTAGACAACTGCTGGAAAAACGAGAAAGAACGGGACACGGCTTTCACTGAAATGCGGAAGAGACGCTTAATTGACCCAACAGTTTTATGGATTAAACCATATCCTCCCGAAGCTAAACTTAAAGATATAATGACGGGCGTGATTATGATTCCAGACATCGTGCTGAATCATGAAAAAGAATACGCAGGAGTGACGATGACTCAACGTGACACGCTTATTAAAATAGATGAGGGAATAGCAATTTTGTTAAAGGAAGTTATTCCTTGGCAAAGAAACATAATTACAAGCATAAGCGACCCAGTTGTTGTGTTAGGATTAATTTTGGCTGATAGAGCACGCAAACTTGAAGGTTTAGGTTTAGAACAGTTGGCGGAAAGGGGTGGTGCTGAAAGCCAAATTCGGGCTGCTAAAATACTTAAAGAACATTGGAAAGAGTTCCAAAAAGTGTTTGCTGAACCAATTAAACCCGAAGAAGTAGCGAAAGCGGAAGAAAAAATGAAAGACATAACTGAATTAAGAAAACGAATAGAAACACTTGAATCCAAATTGGCAACCGCACCTAAAGCGGCGACATAATAAATGTCAACGCCCAACCCCCTATCACAAAAACTTCGCCTTAAAGCCAAAAACATAGCGAAGCTACTTCAAGAATACATTGAAATACGTTACGGAGACGAAACTTACCGTCTGGGAGATAAAGAATGGAGAGAATCCAGAGGAGAAAAGGGAAATCCACCCGGCACAAGTGGAAACCCGCCTAAAATCAGAGTTGTATCCACTCCACGAAACATTTATCTGCAAGAAGCACCTTCCGAAACTTCAAACGAAACTTCTCAAAATTCAAACGCTACAACTGCAACTGCAAACGTCATAAATCCCGTTTTTCAAGCTTTACAAGAACTTGGAGAACTAACAGAAAAAGAAATTATCGGCTTTCAACTGGAAAACCGCTACGGCATAATTCAAGATTTAGGCGTAGTTGAACGCATGGAATGTTCAGCGCTTCTTCCATGGCTTAGAAGGTTAGCCTCTCAAATAACATATATTCTTGAAACAAGAGAACAATATTCAGCCGAAATTAAAGCCGTCTATCCAGAATTACTAACAGATTTGGAAAATGCACGAAGTGCATGCGACCGACTTAAAACCATTTTAGCCAATCAAAGGGGAATACTTAACAGTAACCAATACAGCAGTTTTGTTGCAGAAATTCTTCACTACGCAAAAATTGCACAGCAAGCCGCTCTCCAACTAGCCGACCACCATGAAGCGTTCGTAACCGAAACTGTTTCGCCACTTGAAGGTGGACCCGAAACAGAATGGGTTTTCAAAGAAGAAAAGGAAGAGTTTCCACCTAAACCGCCAAAGCCGAAAGAGGAAACATAAAATATATGTAAAAAAAGTAGCAACTGCTACAGAGGTTAAAACATGGCTCTTAGCCAAACATTAGCTGTTCAACCACGCCCAAAACTGCGAAAACGCATAGTTGGCTACACAGCCGACCGCACCCGCTTACCCTTCTACATCGGCATGTCAGCAGAAACAAGACAGCCAACTTATCTGCTACTTCCAAACGACCGTTCATTTTTAGCGTCAATACTAATTTCAGGACCAAGCGGAGCAGGAAAATCAATAACTACACGAATACTGATTGAAAACTTCTACATAGAATGGAAAATATTTGGACATCACTGGAGACACCCAATTATCGTGATAGATTCAAAAACGAATTACCTCGGCTTAGACAAGCCCAACACTAAAGCTAGAGACCGATACCTTTTAAGAACAATACATCCAAAATGGAACAAAAAACTGCGAATACCCAAAGAATTAATTAATGTTTACTTGCCCGCCTATACATGTCCAACAGACAAAAAATCCGCTTTAAAAACATTCAGCGAAAAATGGCAAGCTAAAGGCTTCTGGGGTGTCCCATGGAGACACATAACCGACCTAGCCCACTTGGGAACAGTCCTCAAAGTGCCATCAGAATCGCTTTGGGCTGAAGACTTGCGCCCAACATTCGACAAGGCAACTGCCGACCCAAACATGACGCTTAAAGGTTTGATAGGAGTTGGCGGTGTTCTACACCAAGCAGCCAAACGGATACGAAACGCTTCTTCACGAAGCGCAGCGTTAAGTTTCGTTGAGCGTTGGCGACATAATCGATACTGGTTCAGCGACCATGATGTGCTTGCAGAACATTTAAGCGACCCATTCAGCGTTAACGTTTTAACTTTCGTTGAAACTCCTGAAAAAATCTACTTTAACCAGCTTGCTCTTCTAATAGCCCTTGAAAGTTTAATGGCTACACTTCAAGAATCAAAAGAGGAATGCCAACCCGTCATAATAATTCACGACATTCTCAACTTCATCGGAGAAGGGAAACCATTCAGAAACGAAATCTTAGACGCTTTAAAACGCCTTTTAGCTGGGCAAGCACGCACCCTCGCACACGGCTACATAGTAATAATTGAAACGCAAAGCTTAGACTTGCCAAAAGAAATAAGCGACCCTACAAAATACACGGTTCACTTAAAACTCGAATGGAAAAGTCAATCGCCCGCATTAAGAAGAGTATCCGGCTTTGTCGGTGGATGTTTGGCAATTCATGACCACTTCAACAATTTTCACAGACCATCCGTCGTAGTTAGACCGCCCTTAACAAGCTACACTGTGTAGGTGAGAAAATGCCTTCTTTCCTATACACGTATATTCGTTTCTTCGTATTGCAAGACTGTCCAGTATGCGAAAGCCTTCTTGGTTTTGAGGAAGATGATGTTGAGTTAAAAACGATGTTTAGTCGTGACTGTAAAGTTAAAAATATTCTTTTGAGGCAAGGCTTCAACTTGGATGAGCCACATTTCGCACACGGCAAAGTTTGGTTTGACCGTTTAAGACGTGGAAGCCAGTTACGCCGTGATTTGGCGCTTCGGAGAAGCAAGCCAGACTTCATGGTTGACATAGAAACAAACAAACTAATTAAAATGGTGCAAGAATACGGCGTAAATTATATTCGAAACGCCATATTCATAGACCGTTTTGAAGTCGTAAACCTAAGTCACCCTGCCTGCGCACCTTTAATGTATCGGTATCAAGTAAGAGTTGTGCCGACAGTTATGACGCCCTACGCTCCAAAAGGCATTCTAAGAGGATTATCAGCCCAAGAAGATGAACTTGAAATCGAACGCCTCCTATTCACGGGCGGAAGCAAAATTCAACCAGCCCAAGACGTAACACGTGTTAGGTAACAAAATTTTTTATATTAAAACAGCTAAAACTTAAGCGATGCTTATGAAAAACATGAGTCCCACCGAATACGAAGTTCTATTCGCCTTGTTTAAGTTAAAACAGAACGGTGTCAACTCAGCCACTTTTAATCATATTTGTGCAGAAGTTAACCGAATGCGGAAACAGAGCAAACAGAAGCAATTGTCCTTTCAATTAGTGTATTATTACCTTTCCCGTTTGGCAAGACAACCCTTCATTAGAAGAAAGAATGAACAGAAAGTTGTAAAATACGAGTTGAAACATGGACTTTGGAAATTGAAACAAAGTCCTCCATTATGCCTTTTCATAAACGATGACGTTCAAACGTTGCTGCCATGCCCAGAAGTTGCAAACTGTAGAAAACGTAAGCCAAACGAAGCATGTCCACCGATAAAAGCCATGAAAGAAATGGTTAAAATACCAATGGCAACCATGCACTAAAAAGATTTTTGAAAAAAACATAAAAAGACAAGCTACATATTGTATTTTCAGAGGAGAAAAATATGCCAATCAAATTAGGACAAACATACGGGCATGTGAAGCAGACAGTTTTCAGCAACCGTGTATACAACAAGCCAAGCCTACGAAAGGCAGTCATACGACACCCCGGTGTCCTCCGCAGAAGCCCAAAAGTTATTGACCGCAACAAGAAAGTGAAGGCAGCGCCACCCGCTTCAAAATGCGGAAAGAAAGGACCCGGCGGAACACCAACTCCGTGGGACCAATTCGTAACGTGCCTCAGCGAGCAAATGCCGAAATAGTCGCCCGCCCCCCTTTTTCTTTATTTTGAAACCCATTTTTCTTTTATGTTTTCTTAGAAAATTTTATATTGTTTAAGCAATAATTGTGTGTTTGGGATTGTGATGCCGGACATCTTGAAGCGAAGAGAAGAATCAGCATGTTCGCTTATTGGAACAAGCGATGATGGAAGCAAAAAATGGGTTTGCCAAGTTGACGAAAGCAAAATCTTTGAAGTCACCACAAACAAGGAAGGCGAAATCAAAGAAGTTAATCCTAAAACGGTTCTGATGACGCCTGAAGACTACAAAAAAGTGTATAATGCTTTAAAACGTCAAATTAGCCCAATCTAAAACGGGGCGAATGAAATTGTCCGAAGCCGAAAAACACCTCGAAGAAACAAAAGGCATACTGTTCCGTGGAGCAGTAGGCACAGCCATAGACTTTCAAACTCGTGTAGTAGATTGGATAATGGCTTGTCGCATCGAAGACGGAGGCATACCAGCTTTTCGCACGGGTTTCGCAAAGCGTCCCTTCAAGTCAGATAAAACCTATTATGTTATGGGCGTATGTTGGCTTGGAAGCAACTTGGTTCGTTCACAGTGGTTTTCAAATGTGCCTGAAGAGGATTGGGAGTATATGCATGATAACAGTGACGATTATGTGTATCTGCTTAAGAAGTATGGTTCAGCCGAACAGCTTAATAAGGCTTTAAAAGCGCCAGTGGTGGTGGTTTAAAAATGGATATTGTAGTTTTGTCTGCTCTTGGTTTCCTTTTATCAGCAATCCTGATTTTTTTAGTTATCAAAAATTTGGAAGCATGCATTTTCTGGAGTGCTTTGCTTGCTCCTGCTGTGGGCGGCGGTCTTGTCGGAGCCATCACTCACGCCATAGCTGGAAATTACACTGAAGCTTTTGACTCGATTAAGTTGTTGCCGTTTTTCATTGCTTCCATTGATAGTGGCTTTTTCACAGTTGAGGCAAGCGACCTTTACTTTTACGTGGGTTTAGGTTTTCTTTTAGTTTGGTTTTACATTCTGTCGCATTATGCCGTGAAAAAGTTTGGAATGTGGGCTTTACCGATTTTGCCAGTAATCATTTGGGGAGTAGGCTTAACGCTTCCGAACCTTCGGGCAAGGTTGATGACGGCGTATCCGCAGTTTGCTTTCCTCTTCGACTTTTACGGCATTCCCATCTTAATAATTGCATGTTTAGCTTTTTTTGGCGTTTGCTACTTGATTTGGCGGAGAGGCTACTCAATTCAACACATTCCTTTCCCAAAAGAACTTGTAACGAGAAAATGAAGATGGAAAAAAACGATGAAACATTACTGAAAGCTTTAACTGTGGACACATACCGCATCTACAACTATTTTCTTGAACGAAACCCTAATGAAGTGACGTTGGAAGAACTTGCAAAAACTTTCAAGGTTACTAAACCCGCAATTCTGCATCATATAGAAAAACTGAAAAGAGTTGACTTAATTGAGCAGACCGTGAACGGTTACAGAGTTAAAGACGTGGTTAAAATCGCCGTCATCAAAGGATACACCAAACAAGTTTACGGAATGCTTAAAACATGGGTTCCCATATCGATGCTTTTCACTTTTCTTCTCAGCATCTCAATATTTCTGATTGAACCAATTGAAATGAAAGGTTTATCAGTGCTTCTTTGCATTGTTGGAGTTCTCTATTCAATTTACAACATTTTAAATCTTAAAAGATTGTAGCAGTTGCTACATTTGAACAATCATTAAGAAGTGTTTTAACACGTTAAACATGGTTTAATTTATAAAACATTTTCTCTATATAGTAAGCCCGAAAAATAAAAGGAGAAAAGAAAATGGCAGCAAGAGAATACCGCATTAAGGGGTCGCATATAGCCATAGCTTTACTACTCATTGCAGTCTTAGGCATCATCTATTGGCAAGCGATTTATGTTCCACCCACAGCCAAACCCAAATACACCACGGGCTTGACAGTCAAATTCAAAATATACAACCCAGCAATCTACTCCTTAGAAACAACCAACGTCTTAGTTGAATTTTACCCATCTGGCACCAACCCCTTCACAAGAACGTTCACAACTAAACCAATCGCAACAGCCTCTTACGACACCACAAACGCCTACTGGTCTGTTCCATTGGACGCCGGCTCCTACGTAGTGCTCATCAAGGATGCCGCTTCAAGCCCATCATTCTACCCACAAACGTATTCAGTGACGGTGCCCGGAACAAACAGCGAAGACAAAGAAGTTTGGCTGAACCCATCCCAACTGAACGTTTACGACCGTGCAACCATAACGCTTGCTAAATCAATTTTAGCATATAACAGCACGTCTGGAGCCTACAGCATATCAGTTTCCACAATGAACATCACCGCCTATAGCAAGTGGTTTGTCACATACACCATGACTGTAAGCGACCATGACACATCAAAGGTTATCAAAGCTGGACGTTTATACTTGACCAAAATAAGTGGCTTAACTCCAGTCTCTGCGAGCGTTGACGGAGCTGTCGCTTCTATCGGTGAAGACACCGATGCTTCTGACGATGGACTAACAGGCTACTACCTTGAACTGTCCGAAATGCAAGTCGGAGAAGTGCACAGAGTAGACATATACTGGGAAGCATCTGGAGCGTCTACAGGCGCTTTAACAGCCAAAGTCTTTGAATACTACGACTGTCTGAGAACAGCACTACGCTGGTGGACAGACCAATCAATCTCCATAACAGTGGAGGCATAACCATGATACCAATAGAATGGATAATATTCCTGCTCTCCTTCGCCGCCACTTTGCTCAAAGTCTTATGGGAAGGCAAAGCCGCAAAAACCAGCATAATGTTCATCATACTCTTAACGGTAGCATCTGCCATCGTCGGAATAATCTTAGCCTTCATAGACGCCTTCTTAACAGGCGCCACATTCGCCTTAGCCACAAAAGATTTAATCACCTACCTCTTCGACGCATTCATCGGAGCAGTAATAATTCCAATAGCCAGCTACATAACAGCCGTGAAACTTGAGTAACGGCAAACCGCAAACGCTATTACCCCAAACCCCCCCTTTATTTAGTTTAAAATACATAAACACACTTGAGAGGTAACTTTATGAACCAGAACGGCAAAGCCGTAATTACACTAATCTCCCTTCTACTCATTGCTTTAGGGCTAACCCCCTATTTTTCAAGCAGTTTCGAGAATGTATCAAACGGAAGTTTTGAGGCAGGCTATACTGGCTGGACATACTGGGGAAGTGGTTCCCTAACTACAACAATAATCTCTACCGATGCTCATTCTGGCGGATACTGTGCAAAAGTAGGACAGTTGAAACAAACGTTTTCAATTCCAATCCCGACTTCCGATGTCGTCTCCGCAGGTTTCTGGTATAAAGCTCCCAACGGCGGTTTAACATGGTTTATCTTTTATACTGACCAAATAGCCCAACTTGACCTTCCCAGCTCCGCTAGTTGGCAATATGTAAACTGGATGCCTTTCCTTACCGCCGCAGGCACAGGAAACTATTTCGGTGCCGGTGGAGCTGGAAGACAAATACAGTCGATACAGTTTTTAAATTCCAACCCCTACACCTACACGGTTTTAGTGGATGACGTTTCAATCATAACGGTGTCTCCCCCAACAGCAGCACCCCTCACAGTTACAATTTCTCCAACAACAACTGCCATATACGTGGGCGACTCCGTAACATTCACATCTTCAGTTTCGGGCGGAACCAGCCCCTACTCTTATCAATGGTATCTCAATGATGCCAAGGTTTCGGGTGCGACAGGTTCAACATGGACGTTCACTCCGACATCCGCTGGTTTTCCATACGTTTACTTGATAGTTACTGATGCAGGGGGACAAACCGCCAAATCCAATGTTGCCTCAGTCACAGTAAATGCACCCGTAACACCGACACCAGAATACACCATCCAATTTGTAGTTAAAGACCAGTGTAAAAACCCGCTTCCAGCGAAAGTAACGTTTGACGGCACATCGGTTTCGGCTGATACATCTGGAGTGACACCCAGCACTAAAGTGTCGAAGACAACGCTGACTGTTACTGCGGAGATTAAAGTTGGAACACAAACGTATTCCGCAACAGAAACATTTTCAATAACAGCGTCAATGACTAAAGAAATCGTGATTAACAGGCGTTTCTTCTGGACTTTCTTCATAAACTACACAGACGGCATGTTAGCCACTGGGAAAATTGTGGCGTCATCGTCAAAGGAAACCCTGACAATCCCCATCACAAACGGCTACGGAGAAGCCTACCTCATAGACGCTACCTACACCTTCAGTTTTGAAGCAAGCCCCGCCGTAACATTAAAGACAATGACAGTAACCAACGACGGAAATTTAGCTGCGACCATAAACAAAGAGAATCAAAAAGTCGAAGAAATATCCAGCAACCAAACCTCGATTGTAACGATGCCTGAAATTCCATGGATATTAATTCCAAGCGTTTACATTTACTCGCTGTTAGGCGTCCTAGTGTTAGGCTTCATAATTGCAGCCGTCGTTCGTCTAAGGAGACCGCCAAAATGAAAGCATCGCAAATCATCGTAATATTACTGGTTGCGGTAATGGTGTCTTTGGCTTTCACTTTAACTCCTTTTTACGTGTCGCCACCACTTAAAACGTTAAAGCCAACAGACGACAACAACGTTCGCTCAGACATGCCGACCCACTCAGGCGGTTACGGCTTGACATCCATATGGGTTAGTAAAGGACAATTTCTTGAGTATGCTTGGATTAAGTTTGACTTGTCAGAAATTCCCAGCGTAGCAGAAATTACAAGTGCCAAATTCAGAGTTTATTTGATAGGAATAGGAGTTACAACGGCAAATGCACGATTATGGGTTGCAGTTTGCTTTGGAGGGACAGAATGGAAACAAGAAACTATAAATTGGAATAATCAACCACCATTCGGAGAGGAACTTTACAAGTGGGAAGTAGTGGAGGTAGGTAGTGGCTGGTGTGAATGGGGAGACTATCGCCTCATAACACAAATTCAAACGAAGCTTAAAGCGGAAAAACAAATAGCGTTTGTTCTTAAAGTCGCAGATGACCAAATCATTCCATCTGGGGCTACGTGGACAGCAGCATTCCGTTCTAGAGAAGCGGACACAAACCAACCAGAACTGACAATAGAGTACACAGTGCCTACATACAAGTTAACAGTAATTGCGAAAGACCAAGTTGGTAATCCATTGCCCGCTTCCGTTACGGTTGCGGGAAAGACAGTTGTGTGTAATGAGTCAACAGGAAGCAGTCCACCCATTGAAGTAGAGACTGGCGATGTCACGATTTACGCTCAAATAAAAGTGGGTGACTTAACCTTTAACGCTTCTAAAACTGTTACAGTTACATGCGACAAAGTGGAAGAGTTAATCATCAACCGTCGCTTTCTATGGGAATTCTTCATAAACTACACAGACGGCACCTCAGCGTGGGGAACACTGTTGGCTACATCCGTCAAAGAAACTTTAACGTCTCCGATAATTGATGGCTACGGGCAAGCATACTTAACAGATGCCACTTACACCTTCAGTTTTGAAGCAAGCCCCGCATTACCGCTTAAAATAGTAACTGTAACCAACGACGGCATACTATACGCCACAATAGACAAAGCAAAGTTAACGGCGAAAACCTCAAGCAAAGAAATTAGTAAAGTAACGATGCCTGAAATTCCAAACGTTTACATTTACTCAGTGTTAGGCGTCCTAGTCATAAGCTTGATTATTGTTGTTGCTGTAGTTCGGATGAGGCGACACTCAAAATGAAAATGGAATGGGAATACTTGGTGATAGTGGGCGCAATAGTAATTTTCGCCGTTATAGGATGGCAAAAAGGAGAAATCAGCGACATACATACACTGTTCAGTTTAGGCGGAGCAATACTGACACTCATGGTTGTAACAGCGTTCACAGTTGAAATCGGCAGAATGAACCTTTCAAACTTTCTCGTCCAAACAGCAATATTGAACATTACACTTGGAGTTGGAGCCATAAGAGGCGTCTCACCTACAACATCTGCACCTGCCCCCGCAGTTTTGCTAGTGGGAACTGCTACAGAAGAAATTTTCAGGGTAGGCTCATTTCAAATGGTTATAGAGGCATACGAAATGCCAAAATTCGCAACAATTATAAGCGGAATAGTTTTTGCAGCCATGCACATGTATTGGCAACCAACTGAGTGGGTTTTCGCAATTGCAGGGGGAGCTTTATTCAGCCTAATGCTTTTGGTTTTTCAAAGTCAAACCGCATGTGTAGCAAGCCATTTTCTCTACGACATGTTAGCGTTTCAATATATAGGTGTTCTTCCCTACTTTATCCTTTCAGGCTTAATGCTTGTTCTATCGCAAATACCATCAGTTAAAAAGGTGAAAATTTGAACTCTAAAAATTTTTTAATAAACCATAAAAAGCCTTTAAACCACATATAAAGTGGTGAAAGCTGAATGCCTATGAAAGATTATCTGCAAAACCGTGAAATCCAGATAATCCTAATCGTTGCAATTCTCTCAGCCATACTTGTTCTACATCAAGTCGGAGCTTTCATAGTTTATGGCGTTCCAGCCATAACCTTCCATACTGTAACACAGAAAAGTCCAATATCCAAGTCCGTGAACATTCTAAATTCATTCGGCGACTGGATAGCCTACGAATATTATAGTGAGGGTAGGGTATCGTGGTTTGACGCTTTGGGAGTAGAGAGATACAGCATAGTTGCGTTAACCGTAAAAATAGGGGTGAAAGTTGAAGTAACCGACTTAGCCTTGTCGGGTTTTCTCACAGAAATTTCGCCTCCGCCGTTTTTAATTGAAGAAACAAACAATACATTATACTACAAAAACATGACAATACAATCATACGCATATGGCTTCACTGTGAAAGTAGGCTGGACAGGCACGGCTCAAGTGAGCGTCATTAAAGATGAGCAAACTGCCCCTTGGATGATAGGCGGTCCAAGCTACCAAGATTTGCATAAAGAAGCCGTTCAACGTCTTGTTCCAGATTTCAACAAACAATGCTATATCGCTGCTGACTTACTAATGAGTATAGACGCTCCAACATTAGCATCAGACACGGCTTACACGCTTAGACCAGACTATTTAGGTATAGGGGGCATGTGGTTGGCAAGCTACGAATATAAAGGATTAAAACCGGGCACAGGCGTAGAAGGTGCCCCCTCTTCGCCTTCAACAGCAATTAGACTTTTCCGTGACAAAGACTTAACAAGTCCATGTTGGGCGCCAAACTACGACACAAGCATGGGTAAGCCTTTGCTAACTTCCAACGAAACTTATTGGTTGCAAAATCTTGCGCCACAGAGCGCATGGTGGAAAACAACCATAATACACTTGGGAAGCCAGTTAGTCTATGACCCAACAAAAGCTGACCCCGACTATATTTCATGGGCTTGGGAAAAAGACGGAGGTGACTTTCCACAGTATGTGCAAGCGTTTCGTGTAGACATTCTCTTCCGCACCACAGAAGATTGGACAGTTCCAAACATTCCAGACTATCAACTTTCTCCAGAACTGAAAGAGAAAATGAAAATTATAATTCTGCAAGAACCAGACTTGGTTAGTCCGCCAGTTAATCCACCGTCACAGGACACATGGTTTTTGAAGCTTAGCGAAATCATTCCGATTTTCATCGTAATCTTCGTTGGCACCATAGTCACTATCGTAGTTTACTATTACGCTAAAGGAAAATGGGGGGTGAAAAAAGCGTAATGCCAAAGAAAAAAGAAACGTTGTCTCTTGCATGGTTGTTCGCAAATCCGTTAGCCCTAATAATCGTAGCTGTCATCCTCATAGCCTTGATAATCATAGGAGTAGTAGCCTTAACATTGTTGAAGCTTTGGACAGGCGTCATCGTAGGCGGAGTGCTGCTTGTCTTCGTATGGGCTTTGCTTCAAACGAAAGCGTTGCCAACAGAAAAGTATCCATGGCTGACAATAATTTTAGTTTTCATTCCAATATTCGGTTTCCTATTCGGCGTCTGGGGAGAACGAACAGGAGCCTTCTACGTCACTCCATTAATGCAGAAAGAACAGCCAGTAACGCCCTACTATGCCACGGAACCTTTACAATTCATAACTGGCAACATAGAAGCCATACTAATCATTATACTTATGGCATGCATCGGCATAGTCTTAGCCAAATCTAAAGGATGACAAAAATGAAAGTTTCCTACATCGTTATTGGTTCCCTACTTATAGTTATCGCTTACGCTATATCGCCAATATCAATTCCATGGATAAGCTGGGTTGGCGACGTTATTCCCATACCTCAATACACGCCGATAAGCTTTATGCCTTTAGCTTACATTCTTGGATGTATAGGCATAATTGCGATAATCTTCGGGTTAACAAAAAACGATGCAATACGCATGTTTTTCAGCTTTCTCGCAATAATGGTGTGTTTAGGATTGTTAACGGGTTTTATCAGCTTCGAAAAAATTGAAGAATGGCTTAAACACATTAAGTTGGGTTAATTTAAACTTTTTTGAGTGAAGCTTAAAAAGAATTGTGAGTAAATAGTTTTGGGGAGTGCTGTTTGAAAGAATCTACCGTTGTATTACTTGTGGTAGCGTTAATTTGCACACTCGTAGCTGTTCCACTTTACAGTTACACACCTGCAATTTACGGTAGTCCCAGCATAACCGATTTAGGCTTCATTAAAGATTACATTGTGGCTTGGTGGCATAAACTTGTCAGACGCTACATTTACGGAGAAGTTGGACCCGCCGAAAACGCCACTACAAACACGCAGCAAGCTCAACAATATCAGCTTCCACAAACAAAAACAACAAATGAACCCACAAACATTTACGAGTTAATCGCTTACCTTCAACAGAACAAAGCAACGTTCTCAGCCCAAATATTAGCCTACTTGCAAGAAAGCAACTTGCCAAACAAGTCAACGCAAATAGACCTTTTGATAGTGCCTGAAAACATTTACGTAACATTCGTTTGGAACGAAGCTTCCCTTGAAATTTACAGCGGATGGGTAGGCGACCAAAACTGCAAAGAATACATTGTAGCAACCGCTACATCCAACCTAATAATGAACCTTTACCAAAACAGAAACAGCATAGAAACATGCAAATCCTTAGTGTTAGACGCTGAAGCCAAAGGCGAGTTCGCTTATTCTTTAAAACGGATTAACCCAACAATCTCTGAAGTAGTGCTTTACTTGGAAGCATTTTCAAGCATCTTCAGCGTAGCATGTTGGACGCTTCTGCTTAAACGTGGCGGCATCCTCAAATTCATATCTAAGGGATAACAATGTCAATTGTTATCCGCACTCCCCAAAATTTGATAAGTAGGCACCCAGATGCTTTTACGGTTTCACTAATATTCTTCTTAATAGGCTTCATGTTGGGACTACAGCCAGAATACAGTCAACCAATAATTGAGGAAGCTCAAAAAAGACAAATTGAACCAACAGCCACCGCCACAAACTTCAAAACAATCCTCATCAACAACGGGTTAATCTCTGGCATTATTTGGGCAGGATGGTTTTTCACGCCATTCTTGGGTTTAGCATACCTTCCCCCAGCCATAATGGTTTATAATGTTGGTGTAGCATTCGGCGCCGTCGTAAGCCACGTCTCCGCAATACAAAGCATAATAACCATTTTTTCTTTCGGCATCATTGAAGCTTTAGGCTTCATTTTCGCATTATCCTCAAGCCTACTCTTTCCAAAATATGTTTTGCAAAAATTACTTGGCAAAACAGTCTACTTCAGCGAAACGTTAACGGATGCAGCGGCATCAATGCTTTACTCGTTCCTACTTATTTCTACAGGAGCCGTTATTGAAGCATTACTAATAAACCCCGTGACACAAATATTAGCCATAATAATCGGAACAGTAACAACAATTTACATTATCAAATTTTTAACTAAAAAGGTGAAGTAAATGTCACAGTCAAACGGCATCTGTCCGAAATGTAAAAGCATGAAACTCATCCAAGATAAAGAATTGTGGAAGTTTCACTGTGTCGATTGCGGGGCAACGTTTAAACTTGTTTTATGTTGAACCCTCATTTTCACAACATAATGAAAGTTTACGACAACCATGTTTTTAGGCGTTTCAACAGTCACTATGAATTGATGTGCCGAAAATTCGTATCCATGCACTGTCCCGTAAAGGACTTCTCCATTCGCAAGTTCAACCTCTACAACCAGTTGCTCTCTAATAGCAGTTTCCAATAACTTAGCCAATTTACTCTGCCGCCCTGTCAAAAACGCCATTAAATCACCTGCTTAGCAGTTGAGTTTGCGTCAACAACCCCTTCAAAACCTTATCGTTTTGACGGAAAATATCTAGAGGCGAAAAACCTTCTGCACCTTTAACCTTAGCTACGTTAACATACTCGACAACATTTGGATTTTTAATGTTGAAACTTAAAACTTTTCGGGCGTGGATACTGTTTCTGACAAGCGTGCTGGACTCTATCCAAACAGTCGCATCGTATTTTTGTGCAAGTTTCACTAACCTCGGAATTTCCATGATGTCTGACAAGCCGAACCCCATCAACTGTAAAACTCTGCTGTTGCCAATCACGTCCAAAACTTTCGTTAACACCTGAAACATGTAATCATACCGTTGTTTTTTAGATAAACCTTTAATATGTGTGAGTAATCCAGCCACGGGAACGCCTAAAACCTCGCATTTTTTCATCATAAACTTTGCTTCTTCGGCATACGCATCGCAGTAATCTCCATGGCACACTCCGAGCAACATGAACTTTGAAAATTTGGGCAAACCGTCTTTGTAGCAGTTGCTACTTCTGAAACCGTTCTTCACAAGCCAACCATGATAATCCTCAACCATGTCACGGTTAATCGCCAGTTTCTCACAAACACGATTGTCGTCATCTCTGTCATCCAAAGGCAAATCCATAACTTGAATAACGTCGGGGTTGAAGCAGACAGCTTCACGTAAAGCAACCAAATATGGGCGAATAAACGTTTTCTTCTCATCTTCAAGGATGCGGTCTGAACCATGAATGTAAATTGCACTCTGCGGGATGCCAAACGCCTTTTTTAAGCCGCCCTTCAAAGCAATATCTCTCACGAAATTGTAAGCCCACTTTTTCCCAACCCACCAGTAAGTTCCAAGGAAAAACCCGTCTATTCCGTTTGTAAACCCATTTTTAATTTGCTGTGGCGAAAGGTCATGCATCACCTTAACATCCAAATTATCAGCCTCCCACTCCCTTAACCTCTCCATAACTTCTAAGCAAATCTGACATTTCAAAAGCTTTAAGATTTTGAGTTATTTCATGTTTTCTAACATATAAATCCCTAATACGTGCACCAACCCGCTTTAACTCTGCTTCTCTCCGCAACGGCTCCATCAACGCAGTTTCGAAAGTTGACTTGTATTTCACAGCCTTGTATCTTTTACACTTCTCTCCAATTTCACTCTCAGTAGCCGCCAACTCATCATAAGCCTCCTTAAGCGGAACCATTTTCTCCCTAACTTCCCTAGCTTTTTCAGGCGGTAAAGTTGTAGCTTTAGCCTCGTAATATCTTGACTGCGCTTGCCGTAAAGCCACCAAATCTTCGGATTTTTTTGTGCGTGCATAACGACCAGCCGCACGATAAACTTCAAGCCTTGAAGCTAACACGTCATAAGCCTTGCGGTGTTCTTCCAGTTTGCGCCTTTCAGAAGCCGTTAAAGGTCTAACTTTGCTGACAGCCTCATAATAATCCATCCACCGTTTCGAAATTTCCATTCGTGGAATAATCGCACGGCTATGTTCGGCAATCTCCCGTAAATACGGCATAACTTCTATACGGGTTCGCTTAAGGATTTCCCGTGGTTCAGTTATTTCTTCACCCATTTAATTTCAACTCTTCGACGCATTGGACTGTTACATTCTGGGCAATGTATTATGTTTGGATGCTGCTTTTTCTGTTCACTTATAACTTCGTCTGTTTCTTTAAATTTAGCGTTACAAAAAATGCTGGTGCACTCATAATAAACAGTTTTATCTTTTTTCAAAGTTGCCACCCAACCCAACCATAAAAAAGGGGGATGTTAGCTTCAGCCAAACACTTTTCTAACGATGCCCTCCGCAATTCGCCTCTGTTCCTCCTCAGACGGTATCTTATATTCCTTTAATGGCTTTATATCTTTAATTTCGCCAGTTTTCTTGTAATGCCTATACATGTCATAAATAACGTCTCTTGTAAGCCCAGCTTGAACTAAAGTATACCGTGGCACCTTGTAATAGTCAGCAATCTGCTTTAAAGTTGGATATTTCCTTTCTCTTTGAAAACTTTGTTCAATAAACTGTATAGTTTGCTTTTGCCAAACACGCCTCAAAACCCATTCTGCGGGCGGAAACCAGTAGGGTTTAATGATGTGGACTAATTCGCCGTGGACACGTAAATATCCCGTGTCCCGCAGAAACTTGACGCTGTTATACGTTAACCCTCCAAGCTGTGCAAGATGATTTTCAAAGTCCACACTTTGCCCCGTGTCCCAAACCTTAAGCCACTCGCCATACTTCAACTTCCAAACTTGAGCGTTAAACTGTCTAATGGCTTTCCGAAAATCACGGTCACGAACCAAAACGTCAACCAAACGCAAAGCTTCCCAACCCATCCGTTTACTACGCCACAAATGATGGTCTTTGTAACAGTCAGTAGTGAACCAACCGTAAATCAAAGCTTTATTGAGAGCACCTACAATCGAAGCCCAATAAGGCTCCAACGCTTCCCAAGGATACATGGGAACCGAAAAAGTGTAGCCTAAATAAGTTGCATGGAACACTGAATAATGCTTGTCAAACTCAATTTCCACTGCCATTCACCTTTTTAGCTTCTGTTAATTGAATGTATACTTCCGGTGAAAGTTCAATTCTTATTTCTCCAATACCGCAAATGCTTTCAGGGTCATTAAGCACCAAGTATATAAATCGCCTTGCAACGTCAACAGTGTAGAAGCTGGCTTTCGCCACTTCATCACCGCTGTGTCCATCAACAAACACAATGTTTATAATTGGCTTTTCTTTCTGTTCTCCCATTATTTCACCCCCTCATCCTCAAACACTACTCCCCAACCAGAACACAACTTTGCCAATTCGTCAGCGTCTTTTGGTGTAAACTTTCTCTTTCTGTTCGTTCCCGCTTTCTGCACGTAACCGCTATATTCCATCGCAACGTGTTGGTGTCCCAAATACGTAATGCTTCCGTCAGGGTTCTTGCGTGTATGATACATGTTGTGAATAAAACAGAATACGGGTCTTGTTAATTCTTCCGTTGCTGGTGTTTCTGGGCAGCTTCTGCAAATGTTGGTGACTGTTGTTTCGTAGCCACATTTTGGGCATCGCATTACGCTAAGCCAAAGTTTATCCAAATCTTTTGGGTCGTTAGAAAGCCTATACTTCAACATGGTTACACCCATGGCTCAAATAGAAAAAGGGTTAGGTTTGGGTTTCAGCAAACTCTTTTTCAGCTTGCTGAAGAATTGATTTTACCTCAGTTTTTTCTCCAGTTTCAAAAAGGTAGTCTTCTATTATGTCTGCTATTTTGTGGCTAAGCTCTTTACACTCGTCGCTGCGAACGTCTTTCTTGACTAAATGTGGTGTTTCAAAGGGGTTGGTGGAATGTTCAAAGCACACTTTTGAGTATGCAAGAAGCTCAATCAACCTTTCCTGTTTCATCATTTTTCACCCATTTTTCCTTTTCTCCTTCTTTTTCTCTTTTTCCTCCATATAACATGATGGACATAACCAATGTGCTGGGTCTGTAGAATATCCGCATAGTTCCGCTTCTTCTTCATCGCTTTCCGTAAAGCTTCTGCCACACCTATCACACATAAAACGTTCTTCAACCTCACCCATTTGACATTCCCTTTCGAAGGTTACACCATGTTTTGCGACTTTAAGTCGCAAGCTGTCAAGATAAACTTCTTACTCACTCAAACCACCAGCTTTCCCCATCTGTTTTTACAAGATTGTTTCTTTTTAAGAGTGAAAGGGCAGAGTTGAATGTTCCACTATTCGTTGAATATGCCGTTTGCAGTGCTATCTGGCTCTTAGTAAATTTGACTCCTCTGTGTTCAGCTAAGAATGTGAAGATTTTCTTTGCACATGGAGTTGGCAGTTTGTTCAGCCACATTTTCACTATATCGTCGTTTAAAGCCCCTGACGGTTTAACCGTCTCTTCTTTTCCGAGAAAACGCTCCGCCACCTTGTCGAAGGTTTCCAACAGTCCATCCCTTAAGTCTTTAACGAAGCGTTTAACGTCCTCTGGGTCTACGCCCACTTTTTCCACAATTTTCTCTGGCGGTTGCGAACCCTTTACTCTTAAGGCAATGTTAAGTTCGCTTATCTCCTGCTCTTTTTGTTTAAGCTTACTCTCTAAATCAGAAATTTTTCTCTTTAACTTTTCAGCTTCAGCTTCTTCAGCTTTTTCTTTTTCTATTGCTTGCATTAAAAGTTTAGACAAGTCCGTGACGGTTTTCTTAACTTCACTGCTTACGGGTGCAACGTATTCCAGTTTTGGCGTTATGGCGCCATGAGGCGTTTTACGTTGTTCAGTTACCGACACTCTTTCTGCTTTTCCGCCGTGGATAACAAGCCACTCTCCAAGCGGTAAATCAAGAAGCACATCCGACCTTACATGAATGCCTCGTTCCCTATACGGTTTCAAACATTCACGTTCTATGTAACCTATGTCTTGAGGTGCAAATTTTCCAAAGAAAGAAATGTTGCATAGCATCCGTATGCTAAAATTCAACTCTTGTGGTCTCTGAGTTATAATTACGGGATTTACATTCAACTTTCTTCCTTGCGTGAAGCAATCCTTAAACTGCTTAATCATTCTCTTGTAAGTCCACGGAGGCAAAATGTGTCCTTCAGCAGTCTTCGGGCAATATTCTTGGCTTTCTTCGATGACTAACATTATTGGACGACGTATTGTTTCTTCAAGTTTAAGAACCCATTTGATGAAACCTTCTGCAAAATTAACAAGTTCTTCCTCTTCCAAATCACCCGTGTTAAATATGATTGAAATTCCATTTTTGGCAACAGCTTCAGCATACAGTCTATACTGTGACGGCACTAAGGGCACATCAGCGTAAGGACCGCCAGCCACTTGAACGGGAAACTTTTCCTTAAGCGTTTCCCACTCATAACGAGGTTCAAAAATGACAACGGTTCCACCCTGTTCTAAAAACTGCTCTATCAAAATTGCACAAGTATGTCCTTTTCCAGAACCCGGCATCCCGAAAAACCCGACACGTAAGCCTTCAACATTCCATGGAAACTTTGAACTATCCACTTCAAAATTGTCTGAGAGTTTAAACTTCATCTTAGCTTCCTTCCATTGCAGGCGACGAAGCCATCCATTTTTGAACATCTTCTTTGACGAGCTTATCAAAATTTTCTAAGTCTTCACGTTTTATTCCACGGTCTAAAGCAGCCTTAGTGTCTATTTCCAACGCTATTACAAGCGTTTGCCTAACAGCCCAAGGGTCAATGTCGTTTGTTACAGCCCATAACCTTAAGTCTCGGAGTTTAAGCAGACACGCTTTCAAATGTTCTTTATTAACATGAGCCATAAACTACACCCTGAAAAACGTTATTTTAATCGTGTCGTCATCTACAATTTCAATTTGGAAAAACTGTCCCTCCTCAATCTTGAGGCTTTTTCTAACAGTTGATGGAATAGTGATGCGTCCATCCTTTAAGACTTGCCCTCTAAACTTGTTTTTTTCTTGCGTCATACAAATCTACAAAACGTATATTCGTATCCAACTAATAAAACTTTTCACTTTAACTCACCTCTCCCCTACCCGCAAAATCTGTTTCACACAAACCTTTTTAAGCAAAATCCACTTCCGAATAAAGTGATGCAAAATGCCTAAAAAGAAAAAGAATCCAGAATTAGTCCTAACCTTCAAAACCGCCTACGACCTAATGAAAGAAAGAGAAACCCTCAAACGCATAAGCACAGACACCCCAATAGACGAACTTATCGGCGGAGGCATAGAAGAAGGAGAAGTAATAGAGTTCTACGGAGAATATGGCAGCGGAAAAACCCAGATAGCCAAAACCCTCGCCACCATAATTGCGGGCGAACAGAAGCAACAAGTGGTCTTCGTAGACTGTGAAGAAACATTCAAGCCTGAACGTATAATGCAAATAGCCAAAAACAGAGGCTTAGACCCAGAACTAACGCTTAAAAACATCCATGTTCTTGTTCCGCCAACCACAAACGAACTTGTAAGCATCACCGAAAAACTTCCAGAAGGCGTATCCCCCAAACTTTTAATCATAGACGGATTAACAACGCTTTTCCGTGTAGAATACATAGGAAGAGAAACCTTAACTGAAAGGCAAGGACACCTACGCAAGTTCTTATACGATTTGAAAAGATGGGCGAAACAAACCAAAACCGTCGTGGTAGTCACAAACCAAGTTTACGCAGATGCCGCAGCCTCACCATTCATGCCTCTTGAGTATAAAGAACTTGCTGTCGGCGGACATAGCCTCTACCATGCTATAGATAATCGTATATTCGTTAGGAAAGCTCAAGGCGGAACCAGAATAGCTAAACTTGTAGACTCGTCAATGCATCCACCCGCTGAAAGACCGTTCAAAATAACTGAGAAGGGTGTGGAAGCTGTGCCAAAGCCTGCGGAAGCTGAAAAGCAACCTAACTCTGAGTCAGTTACTAAACCCGAAGTGATTAAAAATGATGGAAATCGTGCTTATTGATGGAAAAAAGGGAAATGGTGATAAAGTAATTCTGATAAGGACTAATGGTTTCCACGCACTTACATACGAAGACCTCTTTAAACTGGTTAAACTTCAATATGTGAACGAAGACAAAATTTATCCACCGCCATTTAAAGGAAAAGAATACTTAGTCAACGCTTTACTCGACCTAAGAGACCACAGTGTAGAGGAAGTTCTTAAAAAATATAAACTATGGGTTCCCCAAAAACTTCACGACTTCTTATCTTAATGGATTAGTTAGCTATATTCCTGTTCTGCATTCGTCTGGAAACTCGCAAGAACCTACCGTGATTTCATCAGCTTGGCATATTCCACTTTTGTTGTTACATTTACAACTTAATTTTCTACATCTTACAACCGTCATGTTATCACCCATAGAAAAATGGGGTTTAATAATACATAAGGTTTATCCAGACAAGATAAAGGTTGTTTAACAGCACGCATAGTGCGGTTACTGTCAAGAAGAGCAAAGCGAAAACAACGATGCACATCATTGCCTCTTTACGTATTGGATAGCGTTCAAGATGCTGAGGCATGGAGAGGGCTATTTGTCTAAACAGCAGTATAGCCATTAAGCTTACTATTAGTGGTATTATGTGTCCAAGCTCTAAGCCAAACTGTTGAGCTAAAGGTGCAGTGTAGATGTTGCCTTCAAAAATTGTTTCTGGAAAGTTTTTCTGCCCGACATACGAAACTATTTTTTCGGAAATGTTCAGTATGATTGCAATGATTACGAGGTTGTCCACGAGTGTTTTAAACTTCATTTTCCATCGCCTCTCTAATTGTTTTCTTAACGACGCATGTAAACTTCTCTAATTCTATCATTAGTGCCAAAGTCTTTTTAAGACTTGGCTCTGGCAAGCCACAGTGCCAATTGTCGTAGCCTACCCAAACAACTTCGGGGTCTATGTCTCTAACCATTTTGACAAAGATTTCCAAGTCAAAGTCTATTATTGGCTCGATGGCTACTGCCTTGCTTTTCCAAGGGAGAACACGCATCCAATCGTAACGTTCAATCGGGTCTGGAGCACATGTAATTCCTAAACTTCTAAGGTTTCTATTCGTTTCAATAGTGGCTCCTAAAATAACATTTGGCGGAAACGCATGCGTAAACATGTGGTATCGCTTCGGGTTCTTAGTTAGAAGCAAGAAACGGTTACTTGGGTCTGCACGTTTAATAGCGTCGATGACCTTCGTTATCCATTCTGTTGGAACCCAGTTGCCGAAAAGGTCTCCCATGTCAGCCACGAAGATGAACTGGTTTTTCCCAAGGTTTCGGTTCAACTCTTCTTCAATTAGTCTCGGCGTAAATCCATCTTTGTAGCGGTCGCTACCCTTCAATTTCCCAATTGCAAGTTGATAAGCCCAACAGCCTCTTGGATAGTAACATTGATGTAGGCATCCTTTAACGGGATTCCATGTCTTCGTTATCTGCGGAAACATTCTCTCCATTTTCGCACCCAACGATTAGAGAAAAGAGGGGTTGCTGCTACTTCTTCTTTTTGGGAACCACGCCTCTCCTCTTATTGTAGGCTCTCATATGGCTTCTTGGAACGTAATCGGGGCAAGTGTCATACTCGAAAGGCGAATTGCAGAACTTTCCCTTCTTGACACACCAAGAAAATTTCTTGCTTCTGTATCCGCATCTTTCCTTAGTCTTCTCCATCTTTAGCACCGTCCGTTGATAGGGGCAACAAAGCATGCCGAGGGGACAAGGAGCTAAAACTCCAATCCCTCGTATCATTGGGATTGCTCTGTTGCCCTTTCTACCTGACGATGCTTGTCTTCCCCTACAACAATCATTACCCATCCGAGCATGGTAAGGATTGGCAAGAAGGGCAGAAGAAGTAGCTTCAACGGCTTCGGCATTTTTTCCCATTCTATCCTTCTCATAGCTTCACCCATCAAATTTTATAAAAAAGGTGATGTGGTGCTACTTATACTCTTCAATAGTCTGCATCGTTGAGATTTCCGCATAACCACCGAAGACTTGAAGGAGAGCAGTGCTAAGTTTTCCAATTGGTGGGAAACCAGATGTCCAATCTACAAGAAATTTCCATAGATTTAATTTTTCTTCTTTCCATCTTTTGTAGTTGTATCTTTCAAAGTCTCTCAAGAGGTTCGCATAGTAACGAAGGTGACGTTTGTTCGATTTCTTCCTTATTCTTTTTGCACATTTCATAACAATCTTTTCTGGAAAGCCGAGATTAATTGAGTATTTAAGGATAACCGAGCGGTTATCGTATATTCTCTTCAAGCTTGGTTGTCGCTTTTTAAGTTCCCAAGCCGTGTCTTCTTCCAACTGTAGCAGAAACCCATACCTGTCATTCATTTCTTGTAAGCGTTGCAAAAATCTAGGATTAACGACAACTTCCTGATAACTGTTAAGGTCATCTCCCATTACTCGCTTGAAATCCTGAACCGCTGAATATAATAATGGTTCCCAATAGGTGTCCTTGGCAAGTTCTTCTGCTTTTTCAATAATGTTCTTAAACGTTAAATCTCCCACTTCAGACGCAAGTCTTAACAGAAAGCGGGGCTTTGAACATGTCGAGAATGTTATGTAAAATCCTAATACGTCACCACCAATTTCATAGCATGGTAGTAGGCTTAACCACTCCCCGAAGGACATTATTGGCATAAGATTAACATAGTCAAACATGGGACAGAGTTTCGTCAATCTGTCTATGTTAAGCTTTTCAAAGTAAAGGTGAGGCAAATCTTCAGAAATGATTAAGACGGATTTACCTTCCTTAGACTTTTCCAGAGCATCTTCCATAAATTGTATCAAAGTTTCCTCGCTTTCTCTTCCGTAAGCTACTGCTTCCACGAGATAATGCACATCGTCATAAACGTAAGCTTCGCCAACATTTCTAAAGGGTAAACGTTCAACCTTGCCGTGTTGTTTATAAACGTAAAAGTGTGGTGGCTTCATGCCACGGTTAATGACCATTCTTGCAGCGGCTAATGCTGTGAAGGTTTTCCCGCAACCTTTTGGACCAGTTAAGATGCGTGGTTTCCCTAACCATGAAAAATCGCCCGTAAAAAACTCTGCAAGCCCCTCTATTGTTTTTATTGCAAAACTAACTTCATCAACTATGTGTCCTATTCTCTGTAAACTTAGGTTTTCAGCCCTCACGAACTTTTGAAGGTCAACCATATACTTTTCACCCAAAACTGTAGCGACTGCTACTTGTTAAATTCAAACGGTATTCTTATCCTCTGAGGCACAATATTTAGGCGGGTGTCTTTTCGCTGTTCGACGCCACTTTTCAATGTTAGCCATTTCACCCACCTTATTCAAAGAAAAAGGGGTTATGGTGATTTGATTAATACATTCCGGGGAAATCCACACTTTCAAGCTCTGATATTATATTGTCAAGCTCGTTTAGCTGGTCTTCCATACTGTCGGCGCTTTCTTCAAGCTTCTCCATCTCTTCTTTCTGCTCTGGCGTTAAAACATCCAATTCCTCTAACTGGCGGACTTTCTCCCGCATCTCGTCCACTTGGTCTTGCAACTCATCTTTGGCTTCATTCAAGTATGCAACTACCATGTCAAGTCTATCCCTTCGTGACGGCTTTTTTGTTTCGTAAAATGTAACGGTTGCAGTTTTCTGTAGGTCAAACCCTTTCATATCCTCAATTGTGGACACTACGTCTTCTAGGCTGCCCAGTTGGTCTTGTAAAGTGTCGGCGCAATCGCTTACGTCTTGATATTTCTGTGTGTATTCAAGGTTTGTTCCTTCCATGTTGCTTCGCCAATTATCCATTTCGTCAGCTAACTCTTGCAGGTCGCTTTTAGCATTATCTAAACACGTTGAAATTGGAAGCTGTTCAGTTTTTGTTTTTCCCTTCGCCATATTGAAGTCACCCACGCTTCAAATTTACGTCAAATTCTATGGTTGCTTTAGGCGGGTAATCATCGTCTACAACTACGTTCTTCAGAAACTTGCTGACTACTCCTATGCTTTTTTCATGTGGATATATTGAAGCAACAAGCAAGTCTCCATCCCACACTTCTACTACTTGCCTTTCGCCTCCAACTTCTTTTTCAATCTTAAATTTTAACATTTACAGCATACACCCATTTAACGGAAAGCTATGCAGATTTAAAAACATGTATGGATTAATCTTCTATTTCTATAAAAAAGGAAAAAAGGGAAACTGTTTAAGTTTTGTTTTCTACAGCGTTAAGCTTGGCTACCAAGTCCTCTAATGCCAGTGCTACTTCAACACCTTTCGGAGTTATTGAAACGTTGAATTTCAATGTGTCAACACTTATTTTTCTGATGAGTTTCAACTGTTCAAGTTCATCTCGCCTTTTTCTGAAGGTTCCGTCTGGCAGTCGTTTTCCATGTTTCTTAACCCATTCTTTAACTTCTTTCCAGCTAACGTGTTTTTCAGGCGTTGAAGATAGTTCATAGATGGCTAATAAAACGTCAATTGCATGTCTACCTTCGCCCTGCAAATAATCTATTATGTCCATGCTTTCACCCAACAGAAAAAAGAGGTTTGTAGCAACTGCTACTGCAATTTTCTAAGGTCTTCGTTACGTCGCTTTTCAATCTCAGACGGTAAAATAATGTCTGATAGTTCCACATCAACTTCAATGAATAGCTCATCATTCAGCTTCCAAGGATGGTTTAAGTCGTTTATTCTGGCATGGATTATCTGAATGCTTGGTGTCTTGTCTGCATTTATTGCTGTGACTTTTCCTTTAAGTATTATTTTCATGGGTTCACCCAAGATAGAAAAATTCTAAGCATGTAAAAGTTTATATTGACTTCAATGTTATTTTGTCTTTGGGATAAAAACAATGGGAATGTCATTCATTTTTAAAGTTATTGGCTTCTGTTGTTCTATAATGTTGCTCGTTGCAAGCCTCTATGGTGTCACTCAACTAAGCCAGAGTAACAATTTTCTTAGGGATTTTCTTATTGCCATGATTGGGTTGAATACTGGCGTTTGGGCATTGCTCTGGAATTCGGACGTTATATCACATCTTTTTGAAAAGCTAAGAACAGTTCTTGCTAATCGAAAAATCTAAAAAGGCAACACATATACTATTGTTTATGGCAGCCAAAAAGCCTTACCCCGTTAAACTTTGGCATTTACTAATTGTTGCTGTGATACTGTCGGTTGCTGTAACTTTATGGTCAGCCGAATTCTACGTTGAAAAATACTCCGGCAGAGAAGAAAGAGGTTTTCCGTTGCCTTGGAAGACAATTTACGGCGGCTATGATGTTCGACAAGATAACATGATGTTTGCAGTTGACATGCTTATATGGTGGATAATCTTCGCTGTAGTAATTGTTGTACTGTTTAAACTTATTGGTTGGAAGCCTTAGCTTCGCCTTCTGTTTGCTCTAATCCCGTTGGGCAGATAAAGTCTTTGTATTGGTCTATTTCTTGGCGGAAATGTTTGCGGACAAAATATTCAGAGAAAAGTGGAAGTTTCTTTCGTGTTTGTTCGTCGCCGCAGACAAACATGACGACTTCTCCAGTTTTCTCGTCCAATTCAAACCTTACATCAGGATTTTCTTGAAGGTAAATTCGCCTTTTGCTACTCAACTATCGTTTCCTCCTTAAACGTTTAACTTCTTTTTCAAGCTTTTCAACTTTTTCAGAAACTTCTTTTATACTTTTCCTCATTTCTCCGAACTCGCCCATGGGGGCAATTCCAATGCCATAATTAGCCAACTCTTCACCAAACTCTCTGTAAATGTCATGGTTGAGGGTGCTGCGAAGCTTTTTTCGTGCCACTTCCACTCCATGAACATACATTATCACTAAGCCGTCAGTGTAAATGTCAAATCGCATAGCCGGATGAAGATGTTCAGGTATGTATAATCGCCTTTCTAACCCAGCCAACTTAAACATCACCCATAAAAGTTATATTCCTACATATTTATAAAACTTAAATGACAAGCTTGAGAGTGTCGCCTTGAAAGAGAAAACACAAAAGAAACTGTGTGAAATGCTTGAGGAAGCCGAAGATGAAGCCTTTAAAGAAATGGTTTTTTCAGCGGAAGCCAGAAGGTTCACTGATTTCTGGACAGCGTTTGAAAATATGAGCAGACTTGTAGATTTGGAACAGAAAGTATGTCAAACCGAAATAACTAAGTAGCAACTGCCACACCCAAAGAAAAAGGGGGTTATTGTTCGCTTATTGTAATTTTTTTACCTTTAATTATAATGCCGTTTTCAACTCTTATGTTTCCGTCATCACTGCTTATTTTTTCACCGATTATTATTTTTCCGTCAGGCGAAACTCTTATTTTCTTGCCCATTTTCCACACCCAATTAGAAAAAGAGAGGATGTTTTAGAGTGTTTCGATAAGTCCTTTGATGCGTCCTGAAACGCCCTGCACCAAATCTTTTGTGCCGAACAATTCCATTGCTTTTTCTGGCTTATCAACCACTTCAACCAGCGGGTCTATAACGTTTATCGCTACAGCTTCTAATCCTACGCTGACAGCTATGCGCCTAAGATTTTCAATGTCCTTTTTCACAGTTTTGGGGTTAAGCTTCTTTGCTCCCACAATACGCTTCACAACAACATCAATTTTTCTCTGAATATTTTCCACGCCTTTAACGACAAGTTCTTTGCGTTTGTTTTCTAACTCTCGCTGCAAAGCCTCTAAACCCCTGCGTCGCTCCTCTTCCAACTTTTCCATTTCTTCCCGTTCTTTAGCGGTAAGCCTTTCAAAAAGCTTCTTTTCTTCTTCTTCAACCAGTTCTCTGACGGCAGTTGGCTCCAAAGCTAACGGCGTAACGTCCACGGTGATATGCGTCAGTTTCCAGTCTCCGTTTAAACTGATGTTTACGTTATGTTTTTTCAAAATGTTCTTCAAGTTATGGAAATGATTTGTGTTTTTGAACAATTCAATTTTATCGTTTAACTCGTCAATCTCCCTATTTTTTGCCTCAATGAAACTCATGAATTCAGCGGCGTTTGCATACGGTAAAATGTAAATGTTCTGTTTGTAGCCTCCGAACTGTTGCCCCTCAAGCACCAAACATTGCCTGTTCAACTCAACATAAATGTCTCTGCGAATGCTACGTAGAATGTTGCTGAACCTGCTGGGGAACGGAGAAAACCTTAAGACACGAAGACGACTTTTCGCTGAAACACGCCTGCCTCTGCCCCGCCAACCTCTTCCACGCACAAACGTTTCCTTAAAAGCGTCGTCAACCACCAAGAACCAGTCCTCCAAAGCCTCAGCTAAACTCCTAAAACGGTCAGGCGCAAGCCCTTCTATTACAACCGTTAATCGCTCTTCAGTCGGCACATGACAGCTAACGTGAATGCCTCGAAGCACAACAGGTTTTTTCTTAGCCATACAATTTCACCCATAAAATGATTGAGGGAATTCAGATATATATGTAGCAGTTGCTACACCAAAATCGCTCAAATTTCACCCAACAGAAAAAAGAGGTTATGCGAGTTTCAATAGTTCTTCGACAGTCATCAACTCTATTTCTAAGCCTTCTTGAAGCTTGGCTCTGGCAACCTCTTCATACGCACCTTTGCCAAAACTGAAAGCTATAATAATTCCTTTTTTAGCTTTTACTCGTCTCATTGCCGTTTCAAAGTTGTCGATGACGTTTCTGCCTATATTGTCGCTTTGCTTCACTTGAATAGGTCGCAAGTCAAATGTGAAACCGTCTATTCCCATGTCGCCGATTTTTCTCTCAGACGCTCTTGCTCCAAGTTTCTGAATAACCCAGTTTTGAAACTCGAAAGGTTGTAGCTGACGTATCTCCTCTATTGTTTTCGGCATACCAATAACTGTTTCTTCAAACCTTAATTGTGGGTTAAGCTTCTGTATTCTTTTAAACATTAACTTGCAAGCTGTCGGCGAAATATCAATTCCAATGTATCTGCGCCCCAATTTATATGCCACAACGATAGCCGTTCCACATCCACAGAATGGGTCAAGAACAATATCCATAGTATTCGACGAAGCTTTAATTATCCTTTCCAGAAGCTTTTCGGGTTTTTGTGTTGGATACCCCAGTCTTTCTCCCTTTGGAATAGTGTAACTTCCCAAATTCCAAACATCTTCTGGCACTTTCCCTTTTGGATGTATATACGTCTTTTTTAGTCGTGTTATTGATTTATCCAAACCTAATCCTCTGGTGTAATAATATCCCCGTTCATCTTTCTTTAGGCTCTTAACCAGTGATTGACTATATGGCTCTCTGACTTCATCTATATTAAATGTCCAAGTATTTGATTTCGTGTAGAACAGTATAAGTTCGTGTCTTTTAGCCCAACGTTTTTCGACACCGCCGACTTTAGAGAATATCCAAACAATTTCATTTTGGAAATGTTCAGCACCAAAGATTTTGTCCATAAGAACCTTCAAGTAATGTCCTGCATGGTAATCGCAGTGCAAATATATGCTTCCTGTTGATTTTAGCACCCGATGACACTCTCTTAATTTCGGTTCCATCCATGCAAGATAGTTTTGTATTCCGCCTTTCCATCGGTCTTCATATGCTCTTATCTCGTAGCCATCGCCCCAAATAACTTCATATTTCTTCTCTGTAAAGAATGGTGGGTCAGCATAGATTAAGTCAACACTGTTATCTGGAATATACTGTCGAAGAATTTTTTGACAGTCTCCACAGAAGATTTTGTTCACGAAATTTGTAGTCACTTTATCACCCATGTAGCAACTGCTACAATCTTTTTGGTTGAACATGAGGCAAAATTATTTTTTGAGGTTCTATTGACTGTTGCACACATAAACCGTTTCTTGCACACAAAACAAGGTATACGCCTCTACTTTGTCTTTTTATGCGTTTGTCTGGACATGAATTTTTATATCTGCAATAACGAATGAATATTTCTTTTTTCGCTTTTCTACGCCAACGTCGAATACGCAAAGAAGTGTTTGACTTATTTCTGTGCAGGGGACAAGTATCTGAACTCAACTATGGTCACCCATCAAAAAAAGTTAGGGAAGTCCAACGTATTTCTGCACTTTTCCCTCTTTCTCCAGTTCCTTTAAGGCTTGTTCAAATGCTTGATGTTCATTTTTCTCTATAAAAAGGGATGCTTTGATTTCTTCGATGCCAAGCACATGTCCCTTATTAGCAATCAAAATGTTCAACACGTCAACTTTAAGCTTGTTTTTGTCTCTCAACCGCACCACACCTTTGACTTGCTAATGGCAACGCCCTTCAATAAAGTTTCAAGGGTTTCCTCGTCTTCTTTGGTTAACGGTTCTAGGCTTACTGCAACATCACTTTTAAACATTAACACTAGTTTTCTCTTTTTCATGCAGGTAAAACTCTCCTTTGACTTTACGGGTTTCAAGTTTAGCGTCTAAACCTTTAAGCAACTCCTCCGTCATCTTGACGCAGTTGCTTCCAGCAAACCCTTGAGCATCTGTCTCCACAGACCCATCCTCTCTAAAAACAAAAACTATTTTTCGCATTTAGACGGCAACCTCCATTACCACTGCTTTTTCCAAGATTTTTGTCTGTATTTTTGCCATTGGATGTAAAGCTAAAGTGTTCTGTGCAACTTTGTAAGCTTTAATGTAGTTCTGCGCTAACGTTTGCAGCCGTGTAAACTCTAACTCTTGTCCATAAGCGTCTCCGTGAACCGTAAGGTTTCCATGAGCGTCTACGCCGAAGCCTATCCCGTTTGGACAATTAGCGTTTCTTAATGCTATCGTAACATTATGCGAATGCCCCATGAAATCTTTAACTGCTGAAACAACATCAGCACCTATTTTCTCTGCGAGACTTGTAACAGCACGCTTCAAGAAATCCTCAGTTATGTTTCCCAGCTTTGTTTTGTAGATTGAATAATGCGACATTTTTTCACCCACCACTCCATATGAAAGAAAAGTAATCCTCTGAAACTTTAACTTTGTTTTCCTCTAAATTTTGCACTATAAAGTCAAAATCAGCCAAAAAATCCAAAATTTTCTTAACAGTATCTTCCGACAACTTGAACCGCTTAGCCAAAGACTTCACACTATGCCAACGCCCATCACATAAAAAGTCCAATATGTCATCCACACGCAATACCAACCCTCTCTTGAAGAAAACTACATTTTTCTCAAATCTATTTAAAGCATTATGGAATTATCATATAGAAGAATAATCCACCCAAAAACAGAAAAAGTTAATGGTAATATTGTTCTTCATGTATAGCTTCTTCCACAGCCTCTTCCTCTCTAATCTTGTGCATTATTTTCGGCAAATCTGAAAGAGCTTCAGCGTGTTCGTCTGAGTTAAGCCACAAGTCCACTTCAGAATGTCTGCCCCAATGAACATTAACGTGTAATGCTTGAAACCTTAGATTTTCCTCCGCAGAAACAACTCCTTCCAAGTCAGCAAAAACCAAACGTTCCGCTTCAATGTTTACATAAATGTTTTGGCTAATCCAATCAAACAGAGGTTTTTCCTTACACATTTTTATCAGCCTCTTCGAAAGGAAACGGCGGCATAATCTCCACGAAAGGCTTAGGTTTAAAAAAGGTTCTTGCAGTCATCTTAACTTTTTGGCATTTCGAACAAATTTCAATTTTGTCAACGAAAATGCCCACGATTTCCGTGCATTCCCTTATTTGTTTCTCTTGTTCTTCAGTAGGCTTCTTCCATTTGTGTCCCCACTTCCAAAAACACACCATAACCAACACCCATACAGAAAAAGAGGGAGATTATGCAATTTCTAAGAAGCCCTTCAGTCGCCCCTCATCTTTCTCTGCCTTAGCAAACAGCTTCAACGCTTCACTTAAGAACGCTTGATTAACTATCTCAAGCTTCTCCATCGTGGACACCATCTGCTTCACTCTGTCCTGTCTTTCTTTAACGTTAATTTTTGTTCCTTCCAAGACAGTTTCAAAATGTTCCTGCTTCACAGTTTCGCTTTCCTCTTTCATCGCAGTCCTCGAAGCATCCAACACAAGCTTTTCAAGTTCACCGCCCGTAAACAGAAACGTTTTCTCCGCTATATTGTCCAAGTTAACATTCTTATCCAAAGGCACTTTCCTAAGCACACTTGTATGTATCTGTAATATTTGCTTTCGAGCTTCAAGGTCAGGAGGCAACACCAAAATAGCCTCATCTATTCTGCCAGCTCTATAAAACGCTGGGTCACAGCTTTCCAAAAGATTTGTCGCTCCAACAATGAAACTTTGCCTTTTTTCGTCGCCAAGCCACTTCATTAAGAGATTTTGCATACTACGCCTCACACCACTATCAGTAACTAACGCTTGGTCTCTGCGAAGAGCAATCTCATCAATTTCGTCAATGAACACAATTATTGGAGACAACGACTCTATTAGCTGAGTTAACTGTGTTACTCGACTTTCAGTTTCGCCAACAATTCCCCTCATGAAGGTAGCGCTTGACACTTCAATCATCGCTAAGCCAACCTCTTTCGCTAAAGCCTTTGCCAAGAACGTTTTTCCGCAGCCGGGTGTTCCATAGAGAATTATGCCTCTTGGAATGCGTAGTCCATAATGGCGTGCTATGTCGGGGTTTCTAAGCACTTTAATGATGTTGTTTTGGATATACTGTTTCAAGTAGTTGTATCCGCCTACGCTTTCGAAGCCACGTTCAGGTATTACGTAACGCACGTCTTTTTGCTTCAGCAACTCTATTTTATAGTTGGAGAAATGCTCCACAGTGAATTTTCTATGCATAATGAAGCTTTCTATGGCTGCGGTTTCAACGTCATGTAATGTTAGTCCTGATGAGCTTTGAATGATTTCGTCGGAGATTTTCAAGCTGATTTTCTTGTCAAACGCTCCTTCAACTAATCTTTGAATTTTTGCGACAACATCCTCAAGAATTGCTTTCCTCTCTTCAGGCGTGCTTGGGTTCACCATGATTGTATGGACAAATCGTCTTGTGGTGTCGCTGAACAATCTTGCGTTAGACGTGAATACAACTATGGTTGAAAGTTTCTCAAACACTTGTTCATCGTAAGCGCATGCTGTAAGCCAGTCAGTCAACATTTCTGCATGCCTATCCACTGTTACATACTTTACAGTGATGAGACTTCTTTGATGTTGCAGGTAACCGTCAAACTCGTCCATCAAACTTTTCGTCGGGTCTCTGGGCAACTCTGCATCTGTTTTTAAGTCGTATATTTTGCCTCGTTGAATGTCAAAGGTTAAAATTCTGTCAAAATCAAATTTGCCTCCGAATATCCACTCTCTGAACTTGCCATTTTTAGCGTTCTTTTCAAATTGGCTGACACGCTTCGGGTCTTCTGTTTCAATTATGAAACAGTTTGTTCTCTGAGATTTGCGTTTTATCACAAAGTCTTGAATCCAACTCATTTTTCGTCACCCATAAAAAAAAGATTATGTTGGTTTTGCGTCGAATACTTTTAGGTTTTTTTTGCGTGGTCTGAAATCTTTGGGGTTTGTAGGTGCATTCATTTCGCTGCCGTCATCAAGAGTGAGTATCACAATACCGTAGACTCCGCTTGGTGGACCGCAAAACTTGACTTTCACAATTTGTCTTCCGTCAGCCAAGTATTTTCCAAGCCACCACTTTTCATATGTTCTTTGTATGTCACTTGCCATGTTCGTCACGCTTCCAAATTTTCCCAATATCCCAAACTAACCTTACTTAACAAACAAACCACCCATAGAAAAAGGAGTTATTGAAGTTCGCCTTTGTATTCAACGCCAAAATGGGCAGCAATGTATTCAGCTAATAAACGCCTATGGCACTGTTCAGGGTCTTTCTCATAACATACTAGTATTACGTTGTGTCCCTGACGGGACTCTTCCGCACGTTTCTGCATCCATGCTTTTGCCTTTTCAGTAGCAAGTTTGTCCTCGTAATGTCGACAGTAGCTTTCCCATGAAAGGTCATTGTTCTTGAACATTATTAGGATTAATTCGTCTGGTGCCACTTCATTGTTGCCTCGGTTACGCATAACATAGTAGATTAACGTGGATTTTAAGCTGTTTGGGAAAATCTTTAGGGGGTTGTAGTCGAACGTTTTAAGATAGGCTAGGTAGGTTGTGTAAACTGGCATTAACGTTCACCCATTTCATGTCTCTCTATGATTAGCTTTTGTTCGCCAAGTTTAAAGCTTACTTTTATGGGTATCGTGTCCGCTCTTCCAGTTCTTTTTCCCTCTTCAAAGTCTTTGAATGGAAACATGCTGTCTTCAGCCACGTCTTTTGGTATGTAAATCAAGTATTTTCCGTCTTTTCTTTTGAACAGGCGTCCTTTTCCTTCATTAACCAACTGTTTCACCTCCGAACAGCATTATTTGGATAATTGGAAAACACCCTTAAAAGTGTATATAGATGAGTATTCTAGAACCTAATTCCACCCAAAAGAAGGTATTTGCGTTTACCATTAACTGCACCCATAACATAAAAAGGGGAATTTAGGGATTTTCCATAAACATTTCGCTTACTCCCAAAGCATCTGCACAATCCATGCATAAGCCAGCATAGTCATTTCTAAACGTTTTCCCGCAGATGAGGCATGGCGGATAAATGCCTGCTAAACCCGTGATGTGTATTGGTTTTTTCGGTAGTTTGTCAATAATTCTGTCATACAGTTCTTGTAGCCAACACCGTATTTCTCCGTTTGGCTTTAAGCATCGTTTGCCTAACTTTATGGCTTTGTCCACTTCCCTTAAAGGGGCGGTTATTGAACCCCAAATGTCGACATGGATAAAATCGTATTTCTTTTCCGTTTCGGCAAGGTATTTCCATGCGTCAGCGTGAATTATGTTCATTTTCGGAGTTTTAATCTGGTCAAAAACCAAGTCGATGACTTCCTTGTTAAGTTCCACAATATCTATGCTTTTAACAGACTTTTTGTTCTTTATCAATGTCGGCAGCAAACCTATTCCTAATCCACACATAAGAACTTCGCCTTTAGCCATTTCCACGGCTGGCAAGGTGCTTTCCTGCTCGAATGGGGCATCGGACATCCATATGTCCCACGGTTCACCGTTTTTCTCGTAGAGAATTACTGTTGGAAAATCAGCGTCAATTACGTCCCAATAAATTCTGCCGATATGTCTATCATACATTTGAAGCTTTGTTCCCTTTGGAATTATTTTCTTATAGAGCATAAAGTTGCCTATGGTTCTCGCTTCAAGAATTTTTGACATTATTGTAGAGTATTTTTTGGTTTCAATCATAACTTCACCCAGCTTCAGAAGTCTAAGGCTAT
>Ga0315268_10000303_pt1 | contig 57012 bp, 48 predicted proteins | sample C1_top_MG_FD_204535 | JGI IMG/M metagenome (GOLD analysis project Ga0315268, IMG submission 204535) | Sediment microbial communities from Yellowstone Lake, YNP, Wyoming, USA - C1_top | ecosystem: Environmental > Aquatic > Freshwater > Lake > Sediment | place: USA: Wyoming | collected 2017-08-01 | reverse complement strand
CTTTCCTTTAGGGAGGGGTAGGGGGTAGGTCTCACACCACCAGGTACCAGCCGAGCAGGTAGATCAGGCCGTTGAAGAGGGCGTGGGCCAGCATGGCGGGGGCCAGGCGGCCGGTGCGGAGGACCAGCCCGGCCAACCCCAACCCGAGCAGGAAGGCAGGAAGCCAGAGCAGCGGGCGGGCCTGGACAGTGGCAAAGAGGGCAGCGGTGACCAGGCTGGCGCCCAGGGCGCCCATGCGGCTCCGTCCCGCTAGCGCGGGATCTTCGACCCCGCTTCGCGGGATCTTCGACTGGGGCGGCTCCTTTCGGCCCCCTACGGGGATGCGAAAACCGCGAGAGTGCTTCGCGAGGACGCTTAAACCGCGCGGTCGCCAGGCCAGCAAGAGCTGCTGGCGGAAAAAGCGCTCCTCCGCCCAGGGGGCCAGGGTGAGGGCCACCAGCAGCCCCAGGGTGCGCAGCACGGGCTGCTGAGAGAGCGCAGCATCGCCGGCGCTGAAAGGGGAGACCAGCAAGCCGTAGATGAAGGCGGCCGCCAGCCAGAGCCCCAGGCCGGCCAGCAGTCCGGCGATGAGCTGAGCCGGCGCGAGAGGGCTTGGAGGGGCCGCCGTTCCTGGCTGGTAGGGAGATTGCTTCGCGGGAACCGCTCGCAATGACGGGTTATGATCGGACTGGGAAGGTGGAGTTGGGCGCGAGAGCAGGGAATTGGCCAGCAGGTAGCCGGAGAGCGCCAGCACCTGCCAGATGAAGCACCCGGGCTGTCCGCTGGCCAGGCCTAGCGGGCCGAACAACCGGTCTGGATGGTCTGCCAGCTTCAGCCAGCCGGGCAACACCATCACCACCGCCGGGATCAGGTAAACCAGGGCAAAAATAGCCACCAGTGAAAGGGATCTGGTTCCCCTTTCGCTGGTGGCAGAAGAATGGCGGGCACGCCAAACCCACTCTAGACCGAGGGCGCCCAACACCAGGCAGAAGATCGCCAGGCCGATCATCAGGCCCAGCTTCGTCTCGACCGGAGCCAGGTCGACTGGCAGGGCAACCAGCAGGCGCAATCCCAGCCAGATCAGGCTGAGCAGCGCGGCACCGATCAGCAGCCCGATCAGGGTGACCTTTTTTACTGGCAACCTCCTAACTCAATCGGCGTCAGGCACTGGGTGGGCGTTTGGGTCGGCTGGTTCGTGTAGGTGCGAGACGGAATCGGCGTGATGGTGCGCGTCAGCGTGATGGTGCGGGTGACGGTGATGGTGCGCGTGATCGTCTTGGTAAACGTGATGCTCGCCAGGGGAGTCTGGGAAGGCACCAGCGTCCTGGTAGCGGTGCTCGTGGGCTGCGGCGTGTTGGTCTGGGTCGGGACGCGGCTGGGAGTGGGCGTGGGAGCCATGATGCTGAAGTTGTACAACAGCAGATTGGTCTTCACGCGCCCATTGAGATCGGAGAGGGGTAGATTCTGGGTCTCGCCGCGCGCCATAACCGCCAGGGTGTAGTCACCGTTGACAATCAGGATGCCGTTATCGGTGCCGCCGAAATCCCAGTTATTCACGTAGGGGGTGCGGGTGCGGCACGAAGTCGGGTTTGACTTACTGGTGCTGCCGAAGATACAGGTGTTATCCGTTGCGCCGCGCCGCCAGTGCACCAGCTTGCCGGTGCTGTCATAGACGTACATATAGACGTAATCGCGCGATAGGCCGTTCCAGTTCACGTCGGCCCGGATCCAGAAGGGTGACAGGTTGATGACGATGCGGTTGGCGCGGTTATCCAGCAGGGTGCCATTGGAGGAGACGACCGTGATGGCAGGGCCAACGCCACCGGTGACCTGCATGACGCAATCGAGATTCGCCACCCGGTAGTGGATCACCCCGTTGTAGTCGCTGGGCCACCAGAAATTCTGGAAATCGATCGGGCCCGGAGAGTATGGCGGAGCCGGGACGGGGTTAGGCACCGGGAAGGTGGTCATGTAGGGGAACATGTGGAAATTGTAGACGAAATCCCAGATGAAGTCGAAGTCGGTCTGAGGGTTGACGACTTTCGGGCTGGGGAAGGTGTGGGAGAACGAGGTGGTGGACCCCAACGGCAGGGTGACATCCGTGACATCGTAGATATTGAGGTATTTATCAAAGATCAGCGCGTTGGGCGGCCCCTGCACCTGGTCGTGCCAGGCACCTCTGTAGGTGAGATCGGCGCCAGTCAGACTGACGTTAAAGCTGCTGCTGATGTTGCGCAAGAAAGATTGCAACTGGTCGCCCTGGTTCATGATGGCCAGCCGCTCAGGATCGCCGCGGTTGATCAGAATATCGCAACTGGGCGGCGGGGTGGGCGAGGGAGAGAGGGTCGGCAGCGGACTGGCGGGAAGGAGATAGGTCTGGGCGATAACCTGCGGGGAAGCACTGGAGATGCCCGGGCCGGTCCAGCCGACTTCGACATAGTCATTGCCGCTGCTTTCGATATGGCGGGCTTCGATGTAGTAAAGCTGCCCGGCGTTCAAGACCTGCACCGGGGATTCCTGGTTGGCATATTTATCCCACTGCTCGCGGTAGTTGGTGTAGCCGGGGACGTTGGCGATGCGCGCCGCACCAGCGGGGCTCTGGCTGTTGCTCAGATATAGCTCGCTGGAATCGTCGCTGGAGATATAGAAGCGGTACTCGCCGGTGTAGGGGGCGCAGACATAGCCCCACATGCGCGTGCCGAAGTTGTTGGCGCGGTTGGCCGGGGAATAGAAGCGCGGCAGGATTTGCCCCGCGCTGGGGTTGGCGGGATAGGCGCCGTTGTTGGTCGGGTTGGTCAGGCAGTCGAGCGAGTTGTTGCAGGAGAGGTTATCCCACACCTGCCAGAGGATGCCCGTGCCGGCGCAGTTGTAGGGGGTGGCGGTGAGGGTGGGGGTGGCGGTGGGAGCGGGGGTGTAGGTCTCGGTGGGGGTGAGGGTCCAGGTGGAGGCCAGGCCGATGGCACCCGAAAGACCGGTGACGCGCGAGGTGCGGAACTTTTCCACAATGCCCTCGCGTTGAGAGGTCAGGCGCAGGGTGGGCCACCAGTTGCTGAGGAAGGGGGTGATGAGAGTGTGGCGATAGGTCAGGATGACCCGCACGCGGTCGCCCGGGCCGCCGGCGTCATCTACGTAGCGGAGCGGGCTGTTATCGGCGGCAAACACACCGCAGTACACCGGGAAGCGGTAGGCATCCGGGTTGGCGCCGGGCGGGTAGGAATGGTAGAAGGGATTGGGATCCCACATGAAATGCCCGCCATCGTCGTTCCAGCGGTCCTCACCCTCGATGGTGTAGACACGGTTCGAGCACATGGAGACGTTCAAGTAACGGGGCTGGCTGGGATCGCCGCGGTAATCGGGGCAGGCCTTCCCGCCGCAGGTGGGCAGGTCGTCGAAGGCATGCTGCAGGTAGGCGATGTAGTCGCCGGAGATGCTGACGGCAGGATTCCAATCGACGCCGTAAGCTCCCGATAAGGCCGCATCGCGGATGGTCGGCATGCGTGCCCAGTCGATCAGGCGGTTGGTGTACTCCTCCTGGTTGGGGACCGGCTCGCCGGCCTTCGGGTTTCCGACCGGATAGCGATCGGGGACCTTGCAATCGATCACGCCATCCAGGTTGTCCCAATCGTACAGGCCGAGGGCGTCATTGGCCTGCTGGCAGTACTTGAAGTCGAAGCTGCCGGTGACGGCAGCGCGCACGGCAAAGCGGGCGCCGTTCTCAAGGGCCAGCCAGGCCTGCAGCATGCGGCCAAATTCGATGATGCCGAAGATGAGCAGCAGCAGGACGGGCAGCGCCAGGGCAAACTCGACCATCCCCTGGGCGGGATGGGAGCGATAACGGGTGAGGGCGCCCCGGACGACGGATTGACCGCGTAGCAGGGGGCGGCGCAAGAAGGAGAACACTTTTTGTTTTGGGGTCATATCATTTCCTCCCTTGCTACTCCAGGTACCCGGAGGTAGCACTGAACGGGATGAACTTTAGTTTTTCGCCCTTATTCGGAGATGCGGGTGTAGATGCGGGTGGCGATATCCTCAAAGATGGGCGTCAATTCCTTGGGATCGTTGGTGGCGTAGAACTGTCCGCACTCTTTCGATGTAATCGTTATGCCGGGCGTCGAAACACAGGGATCGGTGGTGCGGTCGCCGTCATCCCCGACGGCGGCGATGTAACGCAGCAGTTTGATGCCGACGGTGTTGACGGGCGAGACGGTGGGCACACCGCCGACATAGGTGAACAGGTTGAGGCCGATGGTGTAGATGGCGATATCGCTGCCGCGCGGCTCGCGCGGGTTCATGGACTTGGTCAGGGCGGCCTCATCAGCCATATCCAGGGCGTAATCGTACACGCTGTATTGGAGCTGGTCCGTATTGGGGGACCAGGAGTTCACATCCAGCCAGGTGCTATCCGGGGGACAGGTCTCACTTTTTTCATCGATGCAATAGCGGTCGGTGGTTGTCCGGTCGATGCAGATGGTGTTCCAATAGCCAGCGCCCAGCTTGCCAGTGCAGAAGCCGTCGGGGAAGGAGGCCGGGATGACATCCTTGCCGTTGACCGTGCCAGCGTTCTGGTGGGTATCGCTCAGGTTGACCACCCCATCGGAGAGCATGACGATGACCCACACGGCGCCCGGACGGCCATACTGCTTGAGCACGTTGGAAGCGGCGCGCAGGCCACAGCCGGTGCAGGTGGAGAGGGGAGAGAGCGTGACCGAGACCGGCCCCGCCCCATCCGGGTCGTTCTGAGCCAGCCAGGCATCCGAGGCCTGCTTGTCGCTGGCGTCGTACTCGCCGTTCATGTTCCAATCAAGCGAGTCGTTCTGGTCATCCCGGTCGCAAGGAACCCCGCCCCAGGTTTGCCAGATGGGGTTCAGGGTGACCGGGGCGCCCTCGTCCTTCGACCACCAGCGGTCTTTCATCTTCTCTTTATCGGCGGCCGAAGCGCCATCGGACATATCCGGGCAGGCATAGCCGAGGTTGGCGGCGTTGTCAGCATCGCGCCCGTCGCCATCCCGATCTTCGGGGTTGGTGAGGTTGAAGCGCCCGTTGGTATAGGTCCAGTTGGACCAGATGCGGCGGTAGGGCGGGTCATCGTGCAGCTTGAGGTGATTGAGCTGAGTCTGGACATCGCCGGAGAGGTCATCGCTCAGGAAGGTCGAAATCCCGGCTTTGGTGCGGACGGGATGGGCGTAGGCCACCTGGTCGAAGGTGACCAGGGCGATGCGGTCGTAGCCATCGTAGAGCGAGTCGAGCAGGGCGCTGGCGGCCTGCTTGGCCTCTAGCAGCGGCCGACAGGTGCCCTGATCGGTGGGTTTGGCGGGGTCGGGGTTGCAAAGCGTGGCGCCGCTGTTGGGGTCGAAATCGTTGACCACGTAGCCGGGAGTGCTGACGCCCATCGATTCGGAGACATCCAGCAGGATGACCACATCGACCGGGGCAGCCTCGGCGATGGCGCTGGACTGCAGGTCGAAGGATGAAAAACCGAGCAGGCTGAGGAAGTAGAAAGGCGTGGCGAGCCTGGCCTGCACCCAGACCATCTTGCGGGGCGGCTCGCCCGGGGCCGGGCAGCGCCGGTAGAACTCGGGCAGGGTGGTCTGCAGGTCGGCGTCGGTGACGCCATCTTCGTTCAGGTCGCAGACGAAGATATCCAGGGTGACGCGGCTGACATCCACATTGTGCAGGCGCAGCACCTCGAGAGCGGTCTGGCGCATATACTCGCGGCGCTGGATCATGGTGATGCCCGTCTCCATGCGCTTGAAGTTGTTGGCAGCCGCCACGGCGGCGGCATCCAGGGCGCGCTTCAACTGGCCATAGGTGACGTACATCGAACCGGCATCCAATGCCAGGCCGACGAAGAGCAGCAGCACGACCAGCGAGACGGCGAAGATGACCAGCACCTGGCCAGCGGGGAGATTGCTTCGTCGCGAAGGGCGCTCCTCGCAATGACAGGATGTGCTATGGCCTGGGGAGAGATCGCTTGGTCGCAAAGGGCGCTCCTCGCAATGACGGGATGAGAGGTGGGTGGGGGAAGTCTTGGGTTGCTTGAGTGGCATAAGGACTCCAATCTGCCAGCCGCATTTACGGCGCGTGAGGGGTGGCGGTGGGAGCAGCGGCAGGCAGCGGCATCAAGGAATAGACCAGGATGCGCGCCGGGTTGGGGATAAACGTGCCAGCCAGGAGCGGCAAGCCCATCACCTGACGGTAGCAGTAATACAGCTCGACCGCCACAAAGCCCTTGGTGCGGGTGTAATAGGTCGGATCCGATTGTTGCATGACCTCGTTGATGCGCTCGCGGGTGTAATAAGGTTCATCGCGCTCGATGTTGCCCTGGCAATCTTTGCGCCAGTTCTCGTTGTGATCTTCATCGGCATCGTGATCGGAGAGCGCCCAATGGTCGTTGGTATTCACCCCGGGGACGGGATTGCCTTTCATGACCTTCTGCGGCCAGGTGTTGGTCACCACCGTGTTGGTGACGGTGAAGACCGAGATCACCACGTCATCGGTGGTCATATCCAGGGCAGCGTTGGTGTTGATCCCGTTGCACCAGCTTTCCACGGCGCACCCGGAGCCCTGCGGGGGAGAGAAGATGCAGGAGGTGGCGTAATAAAAGTGGAAGGGCGGTTCAACCTCCACCCCGCCGATGACCACCTTGGGCCGGCAGTCGACCTGGTTCAGCGGGGCGGTGACGAACGGATCGCGCAGCGAGGCGAAGCGGGCGGCCTCGCGGGTCATATCGAGCAGGTCCAGGTAGCGGCCAATGAACACCACCACTTCAAAAAGACCCAGCAGGATGAGCAGCAGGATGGGCAGGACAAGCGCCAGCTCCAGGAAAGACTGGCCACGGGGTGGCTTCCTGGCCTGGCGATGGTGAAAGAGGGGCAGGGTAAGTTTGTTCATGAGCAAATATCCGCCAAGCTCCCGAAGAGTACAAATTCCCACAATGTGTACTTATACAATACAACAGCGATCCACAAAAGTCAACTGCTGGTTGGAATTTGGTTAGGAATTGTCATTAAAAAACGACGATTTTGTAACCAAATTTAGACAAACATTAAAAACCTTCCTAAAATGACAGGGGTAATTTCACCTTTTGACAGGTTGTAAAGGGACAGGAAATGTGCCATACTCTCTTCAAATAGAACATTTATTCTAGGATGAAATGAAACGACTGGCTAAAGCTCCCTCTTCAATCCCCCGCCCTATCCCTGCCCCGCGCGACCTGGCGGAGGAAATCAACATGCTGCGCGGGTTGATCCGCCAGGTGATCGAACTGGCGGATGAAGAACGCTCCTTCGGTGAGTTACTGAGCATCCTGGAGGTGGTTGGAAAATCCAGCTACCGGTTGGCCACGCTGCTCAAAGTGAACCGGGAGTTAGGAAATGGAGAGGGGCTGATGGAGGTGCTCAACCAGGCGGTCTCCGAGACGATGCAAGAGCTGGGGATCAAGCGACCTGGATAGAGGCCCAGGCGGCGTACCACGCTGCAAGCTGGACTGCTCGACGGACAATTTCGCTGGGAGGTCAACCCGCCCTGTCCCGCTGACGCGGGATCTTCGACGGACGCGGATACCTCAGGCCCCCTCGAGCAGTCCAGGCCGCCGGTTGTTGAGATGATGGAACTACAGATGGACACGAACCACAGATGCACACGGATAAATGCAAACCGTAGATGAACGCAGATGGATACGAGCCACAGATGCACACGGATGACGAACTCCAGATGAACGCAGATCCATGGTTGCCAGAGCCTTTGATTTTCCGGGAAGCGCCCCCTTGGGACGACCGGTAGAGCGGATGGAGGAGATGGGAGAATTGGAGATGATGTCTTGCCCCATTTTGAATGACCTGCAATCCGCGCACACCGACCTGCGCCGCACCTTCAGGCGCATCCGCCGCGACCTGCAGCACTGCAAGACGTGCAGCGCCGCCGGACATTGCACGGCCAGCTCGATCTTCGTGGAGCTCATCCGCCAGGCGATCAGCGAGACGCTGGTCGAATTGCAGGTGGTGCCGCTCCCACCCGGGCGTGGCACTGATCCGGAAATCGGGCGGCAGGAATCCCGCGCAGACGGGGCCGCACCGCCCCGCGCAGACGGGGCCGCCGGCGAACGGGATCGCACCATCCCGCGCAGACGAGAGCAGGATGACGCAAAGCCTGATTAATGCCATCAAGGAGACCTTGCATGACCCGTGCGATTTCGCCGAAAATGCCAGTGGGCTGCGCCTGCGGGGATACCAGCGCCAGGTGGCTGAAGCCATCGTCCAATCGGCATTTGCTCAGCGCGGCCTGTCGTTCGTGGTGCTGTTTCCGCGCCAATCCGGCAAGAACGAGCTGCAGGCCCAGATCGAGGCTTACCTCTTGATGATGTATTCGCTGACCCCGGCAGAGATGGTCAAGGTCTCTCCCACCTGGAAGCCACAGAGCCTGAATGCCATGCGGCGGTTGGAGCGGGTGCTCAAGCGCAACGTGCTGCTGCGCCAGATGTGGAAGCGCGAGTCGGGCTATATCTACCGGGTGGGGGAGGCGCGCATCTTTTTCTTCTCCGGCGCGCCGGAAGCCAACATCGTCGGAGCGACCGCCAACGTGCTGCTCGAGGTGGATGAAGCGCAGGACGTGCAGATCAATAAGTTCGACAAGGATATCGCCCCGATGGCTGCCTCGACCAACGCCACGCGCGTCTTCTGGGGGACGGCCTGGACCAGCCAGACCTTGCTGGCGCGCGAGCTGCGAGCGGCCCGCAGTGCCCAGGAACAGGATGGCATCCAGCGCACCTTCGTGCTGGATTGCGAGCAGGTGGCGGCGGAGGTGCCGGCTTACGGGCTGTTCGTCCAGGAACAGATCAGCAAGTTGGGGCGCACTCACCCGATGATCCGCACGCAGTTCTTCTCGGAGGAGATCGACGGCGCAGAGGGGATGTTTCCGGCGGAGCACCTGGCACTCATGCTCGGCGGGCATGCGCCGCTGGCCGCGCCGGCGCCCGGGCAGTTGTATGCCTTTCTGCTGGATGTGGGCGGAGCTGAGCCGGTGAGCATTGAGCGCGCGAATGTTTTGCCTGTCCTTGCGAAGCCCGCTCTTCGGGCTGAAGCAACCCCCTTGCCAGCCAGCGAGGAGGCTGCTTCGAAAAGTTCGCTCGCAGCGACATCCAGCTACTCAGGAGGGCGCAGCGAACGCGACTCTGCCCCCGCAGGACTAGCTGGTCGCGACCTCTATCCGGCGGGATGCAGTCGGCGCGATGCCACGGCATTGACCATCGTGTGGGTCGACACCAGCACGCTCGGAGACCCGCTGATTGCGGCGCCCACCTACCGGGTGGTGCGCCGGGTGCTGTGGGTGGGGACGGGTCAGCCCGAACTCTACGCCCAGGTCAGGAGCCTGACGGAGACCTGGCAGCCGCGTTACCTGGTGGTGGATGCCACCGGGATCGGGTCTGGCCTGGCAGCCTTCCTGGAGCGCTCGGCCCCGCGCAGCACGAAGGTGATCCCGTTCGTGTTCAGCACAGCCTCCAAGAGCAAGCTGGGCTGGGATTTCCTGGGAATTGTGAGCACCGGGCGGTGGAAAGAGCCCCGGCAGGATGGGTCGCCGGCCGCACTCTCGCTGGTTGTGCTCCCACCGGAAAGCTCAGCCCCTCAATCGGGGGTCGCGGTTTATGCACCCCGCGATAGCGGGGTCATGCTCTCCTCCACGGCTGTCCTGACGGAGGCGTTTTTCCGCCAGTTGCAGGCCTGCCAGTACCAGGTGATGCCAGGGCCGGCAAGGCTGTTGAGATGGGGAGTTCCGGATGGGAGCCACGATCCGGCCAGTGGCGAAATCCTGCACGATGACCTGGTGACCTCGGCGGCGCTGGCGGCGGTGCTGGATGAGCAAGACTGGCCCACCGGCGGCCCGGCCCTGCTGGTGCCTGGTCACGACCCACTGGCAGAGCTGGACCGGGGATTCTGAGAATATTCAGAGGATATCAGGCAAAGGTTGAGCATGGCAAATTTCATCTCCCGCTTCTTCCGCCGACTATTCACCCTCCGCGAGACAGATCATACTTTCCTGGTCAATGCCTATTCCGCCACCGCACCAGAGCGAGATCGCTACCCTTACGATTTTCAAGAAATCCTCTCCCAATCTTTGGAGGCCTGGCGCGTAAACCCGCTCGCCAGGCGCATCGTCGGATTGACGACCCAATACGTCGTTGGGTCAGGACTGACCATCTCTTGCAAGCACCTGGCGACCGATGATTTTATTCACGAGTTCTGGAATCACCCGCTAAATCACATGGACGTTCGGGCTTCGGAATGGTGCGATGAGCTCACCAGGACCGGAAACCTCTTTATCTTGCTCAGCACAGACGCCGGCGGAATGTCCTACGTTCGAGCCATCCCGGCCGATCAGATCGAACGCATCGATTCGGCAGCCAATGACGTTGAACAAGAGCTTTCTTTCTATCCCAGGCAATCCCTCGAAGATTCAAACCCCAGGCCCTGGCCCGCCTACCACGCCGATCATACCAACCCCAACCAGGTCATGTTGCACTACGCCATCAACCGGCCAGTCGGCGCTCAATGGGGCGAACCCGATCTTGCCCCGCTTCTCAGGTGGTTATCGCGCTATGCCAATTGGCTGGAAGATCGCGCCAGGCTAAACCGCTTTCGCAACGCTTTCCTTTTTGTGGTGAAAGCCCAGTTCGCCAACCAGACCGAGCGAGTGGCCCGCCAGCAGCTATTGAATTCCAACCCGCCCGCACCCGGTTCTATTTTGGTCACCGATCCGAGCGAGGAATGGACCGTTCTGGCGCCTCAATTGCAATCTTCGGAGGCCAACGAGGACGGCCTGGCCTTGAAGAAGATGATCTCCGCAGGTGCAGGGGTTCCGCTCCACTTCCTGGCCGAGCCGGAAAGCTCCACCAGGACCAACGCCGAGGCCGCCGGAGGTCCCACTTACCGGCATTATGAGCAACGGCAGAAGTACTTTTGTTGGTTGGTCCAGGACCTCTTGACCGCCGTGGTCTCGCGCCACTATCAGACCGTCGGGCAGCGCGGCGTAAGAACAGTTAACATCAAGGCCGAGATTAAAGTGCAGGGGGTGGATATTTCCGCCAGGGATAATATCAGCCTGTCAATCGCCACCTCGAACATTATGAACGCCGTGACCCAGCTCAGGGATAGAAGAATAATTGACGATGCGGAGATGCTTCGCATGGCTTACCGCTTCGCCATGGAGCCGGTCGAGATCGAGGACATGATCGAGAGAGGCCGCCAGGCCGGCCCGCCCTTGGGGCAGCCAGCAGGGAGCGCAGCTCCACCCTCACCCAATGCCACGCCAGAGCCGCCCGATCAGGACGCCGGAGGCAAACCCCGGCCCGGCGAGAAACCCGGCCAGCGCAAACCCACCAGCGGCGCCAGCCTTCCTGTCAACCCCGAAACCGGAGATGAAAAACAGGGGAGCAGCACAGTATGACCGAAGAACCTATTTCAATCAAGCTACAATCCACCGCCCAGGTGCAATCATCAGGGCAGTTTGAGATCATGGCCATCACCGCCGGCGATGGCAACGGTTGGACCTTTACACCAGAAGTATTACAGGCATCCCTCGCTTTGTGGGATAGCGCCGAGTGCTTCATAGATCATGATCTGTGGTCCCGCTCTATTCGCGACCTGGCCGGCATCTGTTACAACCCGCAATGGGATTTCCAGGCCCAGGGGGTTAAGTTGCAGCTCAAACCGCTTGGTCCAGCCGCTCCACTTTTGGTCGAGCTTGGCCGTCAGATGCTGAGCGAAGACCCCAAACCCGATGTTGGCTTCTCCGCCGATGTCACCGTGACCGCCAAGGGCAGAAAGGTCGAATCCATCCTGAAAGTGCACTCCATTGACCTGGTCTTTTCGCCCGCTCGCGGTGGCGCGTTCTTGCGCGCCCTCAATTCTATCTATCCTGAAAGGACTTTAGAACAAATGACAGAACCAATCGCCGCTAGTACACCTCAGCCGGTTGCGCCGGCTGCGCCTGGTGCTACCTTAGAGGAAGAACGCCAGGCGATCCGCGCCCTGCTGGATGAGCAATCCCGGCAGGCCGCTTTGGTCCAGGAAGTCGAGGCCGTTCGCCAGGTGCGAACCGAGATGTATTCTTACCTGTTAGAGAGCGCCCTCACCGCTTCCCGCTTGCCCATCCCAATGCAAGCACAATTGAGAAAGCAGTTTCAAGGCCAGGTCTTCGATGCGGTCGTGCTGCAAACCGCCATCGAGGACGCTCGCCAGCTTGTCAGCGATCTAACAGGTTCGCTTGTCGTGCAGGGGCCCAGCCGCATCCATGGCATGTTTTCAAGTGAAGATCAGCTTCAATGCGCCGTGGATGATATGTTAGGCGCTCCCAGAGACCCGGATAAGGCCAGCCTGAAAGTCGCTCCGCTTTCCGGCATCCGCGAGCTCTACATGATGTTGACCGGCGATCACGACCTGCACGGAGGTTATTTCCCCGATCGCGTTCACCTGGCAACGACTAGCGACTTCACCGGCCTGGTCAAGAACGCCCTCAATAAGATGGTCGCCAACCGCTGGGAGCAGCTGGGGGCTGCAGGGTACGACTGGTGGACCAAGATTTGCACCGTCGAGCACTTCAACAGCCTGAACGGCATCACCGGTACACTCGTTGGCACGGTCGGCAGCTTGCCGGTCGTGGCCGAGGGCGGAGAGTACACCGAACTGGCCATCGGAGATAGCCCCGAAACCGGTACGTTCTATAAGTATGGTGGTTATATCCCGCTCACGCTGGAGCTGATTGACCGAGATGAGACCCGCAAGCTCTCCGCGTATCCGCGTGAGCTTGCCGCCGCTGGTTTGAGAAAAATTTCTTACCTGGTCAGCTACATCTTTAGCCAGTCTTCGGGCGCAGGTCCCACCATGGCCGATGGAGGAGCATTGTTTAACGCAACGGCAGTTACCAACGCTGGAGGCCATGCCAACCTCTTGACCGGCGCACTCACCGCCAGCACCTGGGATACCGTCTCAGCCGCCATCTACAACCAGCCCATGCTGATCAAGAACGCCACCGGCTACTATGGCACCGGTCCAAAGATGGCCATCAACCCGCGTTATTTGCTGGTGCCACGCGCTCTCGAATTGACCGCCAAGAAGATCCTCTATCCAGCCTGGGAAAACACCGCCAACATTCACTCCGAGAACCAGCAGCAGGGAGCCATCGGAGATGTGGTGGTGGTGCCAGATTGGACCGATACCAACGATTGGGCTGCAGTTTGTGACCCGGCTTTGGCCCCGGCCATCTTCATCGGAGAGCGCTTCGGCATCATGCCAGAGGTCTTCATCGCCGGCGATAACCTCAGCCCGGCCGTCTTTATGAACGATGAGCACCGCCTCAAAGTTCGCCACTTCCTGGCCGTGTGGGTCAACGACTTCCGGCCCCTCGCCAACAACCATGTGTAAATTCGTGGTTAATTTGAAACCATAAGGAGATCAAGCCAAATGGGTTACGTTCACGATACTTCCATGTCTCAGTTTGTTTCACCGTTCAAGTACGGCAAATCCGCCGGTACATGGACACCCACATTATCCAGTAATGTTGCCAGTGACGACCGCACCGCCGCAGATGCAAACTTCAACCTCTTTATTCCCATCCTCTTGCCCTCCAATAGTGCAGCCTTGAAAGGCGCGTACCTCAAAACCATCGAGGTCATGTACTACGTGGGTACCAGTGCCATGGATGATGTCGCAACCGTTGAGTTGGAGAAAGTGGTCTTTGCCAACGATGGCACGCCCACCGGCTCCGCCCCCACCGTCACCCTCGATACCGCCAACGATACCGCCGCCGAGCGCAAGGCCACCGGCTACCACCGCATGGTGGTCACTCTGTCAACCCCTGTTTGGGTCGATAACGATGATGCCTACTGGTTGTATATCGCGGTGGATGGCTCTTCAGGCGGAGTTTGGAAGAACTACGGCGCGATCGTTAACTTCACGCTGAGGATATAAACCTCAAAACAAACTTCGTGTCATTCGTGTTATTGCGGTCTTTGCATCCCCCGAAAGTCAAAGATCCCGCGCAGCGGGGTCGTGGATAAGGAGTCTCATGAGCAAAATTCTTTTAGTTCTCAAATCACGCAAGTTTTGGGCTTGTGTGGTGGGCATCGCGGTGATTGTCATCAAAGCCTACAATCCCACCTTCCCGATCGGGGAAGATCAGATCCTTACTTTTGTGATCCTGATCGTGTCCTATATCTTGGGCACGTCTATTGAGGATGCAGGGCGCGCTTTGGCGAACGCCTTGCCGAAAAAATAAACCTCGTCTGGTTACTTTCCTTTCTCTCCCCTCTTGCAGCCCCCAGGCCTCGCCACCCTGGGGGCAGAGGGAAGAACAAAGAAACGTTGTTTCCACGTGTTATTTGTGGTTAGGGGATTTCTTTTATGAACCTCTCACAGTATCGAACCGCGATTCGCGAAATCTTAGGTGATCTCTCGGCCACCCGTTGGACCAACAACCAGATCGATCAAGCCCTCAGGATTGCGCTGGGGGAGTACACCGCCGCTTATCCCCAGCAGGCCGACCATATTATCACGCTCACAGAGACCGGTCGCGAAATTGATCTTTCATCGCTCACCTGGCTATCCAATGTCATCCAGGTTTGCTATCCCTATGATGCCACCGAGACCGAACAGCCCGTGATAGAGGACTGGTATCTTTACTTTCCGGCCGGCCAGCCTTATTTGCATATTGGACCGGCAGCTTCTGAGCCGCAAAGCGGGGAGGTGATCCAGGTTTACTACACCATGCCGCAGACCATCGAGACTCTCGATGGTGGAGCATCCACAACCGTCAGAGCCGATCATGAAAGCTACCTGGTGATGGGCGCTGCCGGCCATTCTTTGAACATGCGAGCCAATGCCCTTACAGAGTCTTACGGCAGGAGAACCCCGCAAGATCAGGCCTTTGATTCAGGCAAATCGTATCTATTGACCTGGTCGAAATTCCTCAAATCCCTTTCGATGCAGTTCAGCTTGCCCAGGCCGGTCACCGGCTGGCCAGGCGTGGGCTGGAAACTGGACGATTGGGATACCAAATCCTAGAAAGGAGTCAACCTATGTCACAGATTGTTGCTTTGACATCCTCAGGCCTTCTCATGGGAGGCAGTGCTTTGGTTCTGATTGGCCTGTTAGAAAGGAAATAAATCATGAATAAACCGCAAGGTATCATGGGTTCCGTGCTCAAAACGTTGGCCCCCAGCTTCTGGCAGCCGGAGCAGGCCGCCACCGTGCTACCGCTCGGCGCTGCGTCCGTTTGGGATAGGAGAGCGCGCCTGGTGGATTTATCCAAATACAATACCGGGGTGGATGTGAAGAAGATGGTGTCAGCCGGAGGCATCGCCGGCATCATCGCACGCGCCGGCGATGGCTATGGATGCAACGAGGATACCAACCCGGTCGTGGCTCGCGTTGACCTGTCGTTGGCTGGCTTTGTTCAGCAAGCCTATGAGGCTGGCATCCCCTGTGGAGCCTATTGGTTCTTTCGCCCGGATATGTCGCAGGGAGTGACCCCCGAAACAGATGATCAGTTCAGATCGTTTGAATACGCCACGCGCGGTAAGGTGATCCACTTTATGGTGATTGACCTCGAATTCGCCGGCGGAGAGACCAATACCAACATCGCCGCTAAGGTGAAGAAGTTCGCGAATTGGCTTTGGGATTTATACAAAGGAAAGCCGCTATTCTTTTATACCGGAAACTATTGGCTGCAGCAGTACAGCCCAGCTTTGATTGACTGGTTGGGTTCACAGACCGATCCTAAAAATATGTGGATGGCGCAATGGATATGGTCAACCCCAAAGGTAAAAACCGCCTGGTCGGATATATGGACCAACAAACAGCCTGCGGATGCTCAGAAAATCCCCACGCCTGGCTTTGCCACCTGGAAGCTGTGGCAATGGGCCACCGCCTTTTACGGCATGGAGGGCGCAGGAATAGGCGAGATCGACTTAAACTACTACAATGGCACGAAAGAAGATCTCTACGCTTTCGTCCACTTCAAGCCAGGCGTCCCGATCCCCGAACCCCCGCCACCCACCCCTGGCGGAGACTTAGAGGCCAGGGTAGCCGAACTCGAAAAATGGCGCGCTTCCTTACAGACCTGGCATAGTACTTATCCAAAATGAGGTATCAATGACAGAAACAATCTCAGGACAGAAAACCGTCACCACCGCAGGTACAGAAGTGCAGTTATCTTCCAACCTGGTGGCTAATTGCGCGGTCATGGTCAAGGCCTTGACCACCAATACCGGCCTGGTCTATGTCGGCCAGGTCGCCGGGGTGGTATCCTCCTCGACTGGCATGCCCCTGGCCGCCGGGGATGTGATTATCTTTGACAACGTTGGAAACCTGAATGAGATCTGGGTGGATAGCGCGGTCAACGGCGAGGGCGTCGCATACCTTCTGTTATCAGCATGAGAATCCCGCTGTATTTGCCCCTCTTCTCTAAGGTTTCTTACGAGCGCAAGGTATTGAATGCGTTTAGAAGTAGCTTGCTTCAATATCTACCTCTGGATGATCCCTCAGGTTCTACCGCCCGTGATGCGTCAGGCAACAGCCGCGCCGGTGCATATACCGGGGTCGACCTGGCCAGCACCCCAGGACCCAAAGCCGGGAAAGCCGTCCCTTATTGGGATGGCACCAATGATTATTGTCGCACCGATTCAGCCGCCCCAGCCTTCAATAGCACCGAGGGCGCGATGATTGTTTGGGTCAAGGCCGGTTCGGCCGGCGTTTGGTCCGATGGTGTGAACCGTTATTTAGCCATTATCCGCGCCGATTCCAGTAATGACGTGCACTTCAATAAAAGAACAGTCACCAATAACTTGGCCTGGACTGTCAACATGGGCGGCTCGGCCAGGTCGGATATCTACGATCTTGGGTCAGCGCCTACGGTTTGGATCATGGTGGGGGTCACCTGGTCCTGGGGAGGCAACTACTCAAAGGCTATTATCAATTCCACGCTCAGGAGCAGCATGGGCGCACCGGGATCCTGGTCGGCAGGTCCGCCGGCCGCTTCTACGACCGGCCTGGGCATGTCCGCCACAACCCCCGCCAATGTCTGGGCAGGGTACCTGGCGCATTACATGTTGTTCAATCGCGCCATCACCGCCGCTGAGGTGGCTTTGTTATATGGCTGGGGGGCTTGATGGCAGATCAAAAATTCTGTGTTATTGCGCTTTTTTGCACCCGCGAGAGAGAGGGTCGTGGTTAATCCGATGTGGTCAGGATATTTTTATATTGAAAACCTTGCTTTGACAGCCGCCCAGCGCGAACCCCTGATCGACACGCTTAAGGGCTGGGGCTTATCTAACAGCCATCCCAACCCGCGCCACCGAAATCATTGGCGCGTCAGAACCGATGGCCAGGCCGTGATCTTCGAGGCCGACTTTGACGAGAGCAATCTCACCGCTTTGTGGTTCAGGACCCGCCTGGCTTCTATCTTGAGCGTGCCAGTCGCCAACGTGACGAGCTCCACAACGCAGACCGCCTATGGACCGCTCTTGACCTTCAAGTACAACACCACCGACCGATTAAGGTTAGGTTTGTTTGGCGGTTTATCGGCCAGCTACGCCGAGAGTCAGGCCGCCGCTCAGAAGTTTTTAGCGGATAACCAGGCCGCCTGGGAAACCATCCTGGGAGTGTTGCCAGCCCAGGCCACCGGAAAAATTTCTTCAACTCCTAAAAAGAGCAAGAGCAAATGACCGGCACTATCGGGGTGGATTGCGATATTCAACTCTTTCACGCCCATGTGGATAGTGGCGAACCCTACCCGTTTATCTTGGAGGCCAGGCATCCAACCTATGGACCCACGCTTCAAATTCACCATAACGTGACCCAGGATGAGACCGGAGCTTACGAAGACGAGCGCCAGGTGTGGTTCTCAGTCATGATCGCCGATGACCTGGTCAATCCTGATGGCAGCAAGCACGCAGATACTGCAACCAATATGCAATCTAAGTTATTGCAGATCATCTTGGAGCATACCGAGATTGGGGTGGTGTCGCATAATGGGGTGATCACAGGGTTGAGAACAACTGGCCTGGTCTACATAGAAAATGTGTTCAGTAACCTGGTCATTATTGATTGTCAATTGACCACCAGCCTGAATAACTTCGCTCCCATTCCTTACGCCGATTATGTCGATTCGTTGTGGGTGGATGAACTGACGTATAGCGGTTCACGCAATTGGGATAACAGCTATTGGAGGACCTGAAATGACCTATCCTTTATCGAGTGACGTAACTTCTGGTCAACCCACCGCCTATCAGCATTACAACAACCTGCGCTCCGATGCGCTCCGCTTTGGCCAGCTCGAGGCCGATGCGGTGAATCTGGGGGCTTTGATGCAGCGCTTTGAAAAAAACCTCAACCTGGTCGCTCTCGATACCGATCGCGTCAGGGTCGAGGCATCCACCGCCGCACCGGTCAGCCTGGTGATCCATGGAGTGCCGCTTCTGGCTACCGTCAATGTGGACCTGCCTTCCGGAAGCAAGCCCAGCGGCTCCGCCGCCACCTGGTACATCTTCGCCGAGCGCAGCGCCAGCAGCACAACTTTCACACTCAACGCCAATACCAGTGCCACTGAGGGCACGGACCAGAGATTGATCGGTCAATGTTACTGGGATGGATCCAATATCGAGCCGGAGAGCATTCGCATACAGGAATTTACCTATTATTCATCCCAGCTCAACCTGGTTGATCCGCAAGTTTGCCAGGGTAGATTGACCTTGACTACCGGCACGCCAGTTCCTACCTCGGATGTTACAAGCGGTACTCTCTACTTTACCCCATACAAGGGTAGCCGCATCTCCTTGTATGTTCACGATTATGGGTGGAAGTTATACCCATTCTCAGAGATCAACATTTCTTTGAGCGGGAAAACCTCGGCCACCAATTATGATGTGTTCGTCTATGACAATCTGGGCACATTGACGCTGGAGCTGATCGCCTGGGCTTCCGCCACCGCCAGGGCCACCGCCATCGTGCTCCAGGATGGGGTCTATGTCAAAACCGGAGCGCTCACGCACCGCTTTCTTGGAACGGTCAGAATGTCCGCCACTTCAACCGCGGCGGATACTGTGAGTAAGCGCTACGTTTGGAATATGTATAACCGCATTGCCCGATCCTTCGCCCAATCCGATGCGACCGATTCTTGGACGAATACCAGCGCATCATGGACGAACTGGAACGGCAGCGTAAACAATAGCGTCTCCGCCGTATTCGGGCTGGATGAGACCATGATAGAACTGGTGTTCAATGCCACCGCTAAATCGACCGCACGGGGGGCCACGGTTGGAATTGGTGTAGATTCAAGCAGCGTGAATTCAGCTTATTCAACGTACACATTCTCCACAACCGAAAGCGCCGTGACCGCCAACTATCGCGCTTACCCGGGTTTGGGATATCATATATTCTACATGCTGGAAACGGCCATCGGTGCAACACCCAATGTGACCTTTTATGGTGATGGTGGATACAGCCCCGGGGGGCTCTCCGGCCTGAGCGGGGTGTTCGAGGCCTGATGCCCGGCAGTCACTTAAGAAAATTGCAAGGTCACCCCTGGTAGATTCAATGTAAAATATAAGTGGGGGATTTATTTTAATCAACTATCCCGCATAGGCGGGAGCACACCCTCCCGCGCAGACGGGAGCGCACCCTCCCGCGCAGACGGGATTGCATATTTTTGGCGATGCACACGTTCTTCGGTAAGGGCGCATCGTGTACGCCCAACCCATGCAGGGGCGTGTCGAGATTACATACATGACCCCTAAATCGCATCGTGGACACGCCCAATCCTGTGTAGGGGCGTATCGTGATACGCCCACTTGTCGGGATATACCCACCGCAGGGAGCCAATACCGGTAAGGAGGCAGAACCATGAAAAGAATAAAAAAATTGGGCCGGACGCTATTCCTGGTAGCCGTGCTATTGATGATCACCACCCAGGCCTGGGCCGATAACAGCAGCGGCATCAGCGGCACCACGCTGATCTCTGGGCCGTTGGAATTTACGTCGGGCATGCGCAACGAAATCTTCGGCAACGAAAGCTCTCAATGGTCCAGCATTTCCTTCGACGGCAACTGGATCACGTTTGATTCCCTCTCGACCAATTTGAATCCCTATCAATATCCGGATAGCGATACCAACGGCGCGTATGATATTTTCCTGTTCTACTATCTATCCCGCCAGTTGGATAATGAGCTGTTCAAGATTCACCGCATCACCCCCAACAGCGCCAATGGCTGCTCACAGTTCCCGATCATTTATCGCCACGAGACGCCCGATGATACCCAGCCGGAAAGTGCGGTCGATGGGCACTACGTGGTCTACCAGACCGAGGCGCAGAATATTGCCAATGACCAGCCGGGAATCCTGCGCAAGCGGGATATCGTCCTGGCCCACCTGGTGCGGGAGAAACTGCCCGGCGAAACAGACTCGGAGTACATCCAATACTTGAATGACACCCTCTATCTGGATGGAGTGTGCGAGAATTGCGCGCCGACCTACGAGCCCCCGCAGGTCTACCGGGTCTCGGTGCCTTATGATTACAATACGTCCAAGACGTTGCCCAATGGTGCCTCGGGCGCCGGTTGGCTGTGCAGCGATACCTACCACCAGAACCCGGTCAATAAATTCATCAACGATTTCCATAATCCCTATCACCCCGGCGCTGGCCTTTACGTGAGGGTGCCGCGCGATGCCAGCGGCACGCCCTTGCCCTACGCCGTGGAGCATCCCTATGTGGTGTTCGAATCGAGCGCCACGAACCTGCTCCCCACCGCGGTCACGGGCCAGCACATCTACCTGCGCGATGTGGATGGGTACCAGTTTGTCAATGACCCGGCGGATGTGCCCAACCCGACCACCCGCCTGCTCGACCGTAACGAGCAAGGGGAGGTTGCCAATGGTGATGCCACCCACCCGGTCATCTCGAACGACGGGCGCTTCTTAGCCTTTGTCTCCAAAGCCACCAACCTGGTCAGCGGAGTGCAGACCGGAGGGTATGCCAACCTGTACCTGATCGACCGGGATGCGGACCGGGATGGGCTGTATGACGATGAAGGAGATGGCTATAGCGCCGGCGAGATCAAGGTTTACCTGGTCTCGCGCCAGGATGCCACGGGCCTGGCGGGCAATGGCGACTCGTTCTACCCGGCCATCTTCACCGGCAAAGACCCGGAAAATGCGGCGCGCAAGATCGCGCGGGTCGCCTTTCACTCGTTTGCCTCCAACCTGGTGACCGCCCAGGCCGACCTGAACGGTTCGGCGGATGTCTTCGTATTTGAATTGGAGATTCCTGATTCAGGCCAGCCCCCCGCCCCCACCCTGAAGCTGGTCTCGGTCAATTCCAGCGGGCAGCAGGGCAACTACCATTCCGTCATCCCCACCTTCTCGGGCGATGGGCAACTGGTCTCGTTTGTCTCCTACGCCACCGACCTGGTGGGAGATGACACCAATTTTGACCCGGATTGCACCTACACGGGGATTGTGAAGGATTACCCACCCTCCAACCCGGCCGTCACCGGGAACTGTGCGGATATCTTTGTCCACCGCCTGAGCAGCGACCCGGTCAAGCAGTACACCTGGCGGATTTCACTGACCCGCGCTGGGCAGCAGGGCCATTCGGATAGCTCCCTGCCGGCATTGAGTGGCAACGGTCGTTATGCGGTCTTCACCAGCAGCGCCGACCTGCTGCATTTCGGGCTGTATTACAGCAAGATGCAGATCTACCAGCGCGACCAGGGCCTGCCACCCGGCAGCCCGATCATCCGGCCCAGCTACGGGCGCATCCTTTCCTCCCAGGGGATGGATTCCCAGATCGTGTTCACCCTGCAGTTCCTGCCAGCCGACCTGACCTTCACCCCCAAGGTGTTGGGGCATATCACCATCGAAAATACCAACCCAGAAACCGGTGCCAGTTTCAATTGCCCTTCCACCGATGATGGCTGTTTCCAGATCCTCTATGCCAAGACTGATTGCGAGAATGGCGTATTTCCGCCCAGCCCGGTTGACCAGTACTGCCATATCACGGTGCAGTTGAATAAGCCGCCCGACCACAAAACTCGCACCGCCCGGGTGATCATCCCGATCAACGATGACCGCCAGAATCTGTTCATCATCGTGCAGGGCACCGCACTCTCCGGCTTCCTGCCGCTGGTGAGCATGGGACGCTAGCAGGGGTTGTCCACTGCAAGGTCTTCCTTAATGTGTAAGAAAGCTGTTTAACTTTTATTCCTACGTGTCAGGTAGTACTTCATTAAAAAAGTTTTGATAGTTAAAATTCGCCAAAATCCAGGAAGGAGTTGGCGATGGCGAAGAAATTCATTGTAGATTTGAACGAAATGGAACGCTGCCCGGGCAACCATCGATTGGCGTTTCACGATCCCGAATGCCAGGGATAAGCTGAGGAAACCGTATCCAGTGAGGGAAGTGCACTGATTGACCAAAGCTCCCCCAACGGCTGGGCTCACCCGCCACGAGCGGAGCGAGTGGTCGGGTGCAGCCGCGAGTTCTACGGCTTCCAACAGTCATTGCTGATCAACTAATCGGATGAACTGTCGGACATGAGAGTTGAACTCGTCGGGCGCCTCCACGTTCGCCAGATGACCGACGCCTGGAATCACGACGAGCTTCGCCGACGGGATACGGGTGTGGAGATAGTTGGCCACTTTGAGCGGTGCACGCTGATCCAGCTCTCCATAGACCAGCAGCGTAGGAACCCTAATGCCCGGAAGCACGCCACGCAGGTCCGCTTCGGCCATCGAGTGCGCCATAGCGCGATAGCCGCCCGGGTGGATGCCACCCGCATTGTCGGCCCAAATCTTCACCATCTCATCCATGAGCTCACGCGGAGCGGCGCTGCTCAGGATACCAGGCCAGCCCGTGAGCAACTGCTCAGGTGGCAGGTCAGCGGCAGCGAGCACACTCTCGAGTCGTGCAGCTACCTCCTCTGGCGGCAACGAGCCAGCCCAACCGGCGTAGGCCCCCACCAGGATGAGCGATGCCGGAACCTCCGGATACCGGCGGTAGAACTCTAGCGCAAGGGAACTGCCCCACGACAAGCCGAGGATGTGTGGCCGTTCCACACCCACAGCCTTGAGCCACTCTGCCAGAGCATCCGCATAGTCAGGCATGCGCCAGCTCTCAGGAACATCCGAGGAGCGGCCGCAACCCGGCGCGTCCCAAGCCACCACAGTGAACTCATCGGCGAGCCCATCAATCTGCCAACGCCATGAGCGGCTGTCATCCCCCCCTCCATGGAGGAGGACCAGATGAGGACCTTGCCCGGACTCCCTGTATGCGATCCTCAGGTCTCCTAACAAAACTTCATTCATTCGCTCATCCTCCATCCTTAGCGGGATAATCGCCTGTCTGTAGAACGGCTGGGCTCAGTGGCGGGCCGAAAGCCCGTCCGCTGGAGCCGGTGTTGGGCTGCGTTTACGTTTCTTCTTTCCTAAGAATCGTATAACACATCCTCTCAAGCAACTGATAATCCCATATCTGTATTTCGTAGTTGATCTGTTGTGCCTTATACTTTTGATGAATTTGTTCTATCATCGAAAATGGGAAGACCTTGTTATGGTCTGGTAAAACAACACGACCATTCCCATCTTCTCGGCACTTTATTCCGGATTCCATTGCCCTTTTCCAATATGCTGTGTGACTGTCGTTCAAGGTAAATGTTATGTTCTTTGTATCATCGATATCCTGTATCTTCACCATCAATATATGAGGCTCTATTTCACCATGTCTCATTCTTTGCTGTCCCAATTCTATGGCCTTCTGCTTTGTAATGTTGGGGTAAAGATAAAAATAGACCGGGATTCTTTCCTTCAAGCTCCCGTATTCTTGAGTGTAGTCCTCATACAATACTTTCTCGACGAATAGTCTCCTCCTCAAATAATCATGACGTTCGCTTTTTGCGAATCTTGGCCAATACCACCCTTTTTGGGATGAAATCTTATTGCAAATTTCGTCCACCTGGGAAACTCCTGCCATAGTGATCGTCTTGAAAAGGCATTCTTTGTCATTGAAGAAATGAACAAGAAATTGTAGCTCATCATCCATGTTTTTCACTATCCCATATGACACAGCCCAACGAGCTACGCTTCACCTGCGCCGCGCAGCGCAGCGGAGCGGCGTCAGGTGGAAGCGCGTGTTGGGCGGCATACCTTTCATACGGCATTGTATTAACTGTCTTCTGATAATTTTACTGTGCCTGCTGTTTCAAGATGCCCGACCCTAACTGGAAGAATCTTCGGGCAATCGGAATTAGCCATATAAGTGTCGGAATGAGAGAAATGAGCGAGAGAAGAAGCCCTATTGTTCCGACTGTAGGCGGCACTAACATCAATACTCCCATCACGATTCCCACATATGCTGTTGCCTTGCTGAATACATTGCTCTGCAGCATAACAATGGAGAATATTAAGATGACTACCCCGCCAAGAATGTAACTCAGGTCGAAAGCAGTACCATTGTAGATGGTTAGTAATGCCTGTCCTGCTGCGAGAAACGTGGCTCTTTGAACCTCTGTAGTCGCAGCATTGTATTGCTCACTTAGTGAAAGCATACCAAATGTGGCTTCTCGTGATGCAAAAAAGAGAGTCGTTCCTACCAAACCGAGGACCAGCGCGAGTAACGTATAAGATTTGTTGAATCTACTAAGGGCAACGTAGAGAGCGAGGTAGATCAAGATCAAAAGAACATTGATAACGATTAATAAGAGATCGAGATCCAGCAACCCAAGAATCTTGTTCTTCTGAAAAAGTGTGAAATAGTCAATGACTGTGCTGGGTGGCGGGTTTGTGATGAAGATGAAACTCTGGACTAGAGTTAATACAAACATGAGCAAGGCTGCCGCTCCGCCAACTCTATAAAGACTCTTCCAATCAGAGGTGGAGGTTTCGGTATTTATTACCTGATTCATCATTTTCATCCTTTCAATTTTATGCATTGAGCGGTTTGTGTTGCCTCCCAACGGCTTGCGTTAGCCGCAAGTGGGCGGGATGGGATACGCTTTGGGGGCAGGGAAAAAGCCTGAAGCCAGAAAAATGCCCATAAGTCAGGACGAATCCCACCAGTCGGCTGCACGCTGTGTTGGCTGGCTTTTTGATTGTATGACACTGCCCTTTTACAAGCCATGCTCCGATACGTGCGGTTGGACAATCGTTTGCTCTGGTTTTTTGATTGTCACAAATAACAATACGATTCCGACAGTTATACCGACAATAAGCCAAATTGCTGTCATAGCAATCATTGCCAATATATTAGCGACATCGCTTGGCATTGTTGACGGGTCAATTAGTCCAATCCGCTCGGCAAGTTTTCCGACAGGCAAAACCACAATAAACATAAGCGGAATAATCGCAAATGGGCTCAGACCTGTGCCAAAAAATGTGCTGAAAAACACTTTGCATGGTGTGTTGCCACTACGTTTTCCAATAAGCCCAACTACCAATCCGATAATTGCCCAAATGACAATCAACGGTAGAACCCATGCCTTAATCATGTCTAGAGAAATACTTCCGATGTTTACCAATATGGCAACCCATAAGAAGCCTGTGGTGAGTGCTGTAACCATGCTAACGAGTACATGCTTTACATTCAAAAGGTTTTTCATTTCTAACTCTTTACCGATTATAGAGACGGTATCTCTGAAAGATGTAGCCCAACTCATCCGTGAATTGCGCCTGTCTCTATTATCGGCAACTTCCCCCTTGCCATCAACTGTGGAATGCCCTAGTTTTTCGACTTCAAACCCGCCTGTGGCGTTCACTAGTTTCAAAATCAACTCTATTCTGGAACTTACCTGGAACTTGGTGTAAATGTTTTTCAAGTGGAATTCAACCGTGCGGTCAGAAATACCAAGCGATGAAGCAATTAACTTATTGCTTTTGCCTTGGAGCAGAAGTTTTACAACTTCCCATTCACGGTTACTCAATCGAGGAAATTGCGCCATTATGATTTCCCTTTCAGATTATTGCGCCAAGTGTCAGCCAACAAGTGCATAACACGCCACCTTGCGGTATATTTAGCTATATACGGGCCTAATAAATATTATATACCGAGGCTGGCATGCTTCCACCGAAAAAAGACTTCTTGACCAGGTCCGTGATCGGCTGCGGTTGAAGAATTACGCCTACCGGACAGAGAAATCGTATCTGTATTGGATCAAACAATACATCCTGTTTCACAACAAACGCCACCCGAACGAAATGGGGGGCTCAGAGATCGAGCAATTTCTGACCCATCTCGCTGCCGAGAAAAAAGTCGCCCCATCAACTCAAAACCAGGCCCTGAGCGCATTGCTTTTTCTGTACCGTGAAGTGCTTGACTTACCGCTCGATTTGACATTTTAGTCAGCCCAGGCGAGAAGGCCGAAACATCTACCGACGGTACTTTCAAAGACTGAGGTCGAGCTGTGCCAGATCTTGCTCAAATCGTGCTGCCTAACAAAACTTTTTTGATGAAGTAGTAGTAAATTCTTTGAGATGTCGTATACTGAATATATATGTTCCTTTTTTCTCAAATGAAAGGAGAATCATTATCATGAAGAACCCTTTTGAAGATCTGAAGATCAAACCGGAAGAAGATCTAACTGGACCTGGTGATGAACAGCAACAGAGAAAGGCGAAGAGGGACGCAATTTACAACGAATATGACCCGATGGTGAATGAGGTTCTGGATCTTTTCATTGCTGCACACCGGCAGGGTATTTGGGAAAAAGATAGAGATTGTTCGCGTCTCTATTGTTGCCATATCGCCTGGTTTGCAGGTCCGAAAGAGAAGTATTCAGATCCTTATGATAAACACCATACGATTCGCCGTCGGATCGAAGTCAAACTCGAAATGGATGGATTGTGCAATCCGACAGGGTTCACAGTGACCAATTATGAAGCCATTGATAAGATCATTCATGTCGGCTTGGAAAAAGATGATCTTGTGAGAGGTATCAGGGCGGTAATGGAATAAATCCCCTGTCTGCTATGGAGTGTGCAGCACCACCTATCTTTATTTGCAATATAGTGAATCACATATCCACTGTGTTGCTCTCACCATTGAAAAGTATGCATGTCTTTGTAACTGATTTAAGGGTGGACAAGATATTTATTCAGGCATTGAAGAAGCAGAAAATACCGGTAATCCTGGCCTAGCAAAGTCTCTAAATTTACATCCTATTGGTAGAACTTTCCGTTCGGAAAAGAGAGTTTATGCTGCTCAAAAACTTTAGTCTCCGGTCGTTAAGGTTCACAATGATCTCAGCGAGAGGTTCGGCGATAGCTGGGATGAAAAGACATTATTCGAAAGGAAAATTCCCATGAAAACAAAATCGTTAGGCTTAGTTCTGGGGTTGATCTTGGCAATCAACCTCGCACTGCCAGTGCAGGCGGCGCAGGAAAGTAAAATAAACGGCGGGGCTCGCGTGAATGGCGGTACGAGTTATTACGTATCCGTCAGCGGCGATGACGCCAACCCTGGCACGCTCGCTTCGCCATGGCGTCACATTCAATACGCGCTGAATCAAGTCGGCGCGGGAAGCACGGTTTACGTGCGGAACGGTGTGTATAACGAGATGGTCACCTTCCCCACTTCCGGCTCCGCGGACGGTGGAACCATCGTTCTGCAAAATTATCCTGGCGAAGCGCCGGTCATTGACGGCACAGGACTCACAATCGGTGATATGACAGCGCTGGTAACCATCACGGATAGACAGTACGTCAAACTGATTGGCTTTGAGATTCGCAACCTTAAAGCAGGTGGAATCCCTTCTGCAACCCCCATCGGAATTTATGTGAGCGGCTCGGGGGCGTACATCGAAATCCGTAACAACAAGGTGCATGACATTGAAAATAGCTGCGAAGAATGCGGTGCACATGGGATTGCCGTCTATGGAAGCAACTCTACCGCCTCCATCAACCACATCACCATGGATGGCAACCAGGTCTATAATGGCAAGTTCGGTTGGAGCGAGTCGATGGTGTTGAACGGCAACGTGGAGCTATTCACAGTCTCCAACAACATCGTCCACGATAACGACAACATCGGCATTGACCTGATTGGCTATGAGCGCACAGCCGATGATCCGGCTGTGGACCGCGCCCGCGACGGAACGGTGGTTGGCAACCTCGTGTACAACATCGACTCGTATAGTAACCCCGCTTACGGTGGAGAACGAAGCGCCGATGGAATTTACGTGGATGGAGGCACCCGTATTCTGATCGAACGCAACATTGTTCATGACTCTGACATTGGTGTGGAACTGGCCAGCGAACACAAGAACCGGGACACCAGCTACATCACGCTCCGCAACAATTTCATATACAACAATCTGCAGGTCGGGATTGCCATGGGTGGATACGACACGGAACGGGGCAGCACCCAAAACTGTGTAGTCGTCAACAACACCCTCTACAATAACTTCACGCAAGGGGATTGGGGTGGGGAGTTCTATCTCCAATATGATTTGCGCAACAACATCATCGAGAATAATCTGGTTTACGCCAACGATGCCAGGTTCTTCATTCAAAGTTGGAGCCCAGTGATGACAGGTGTAGTGATGGACTACAATCTGTACTTTGCCGATGGAGGTGGGACAGACGGAACATGGCAATGGAAGGATGTGACCTACGCCAACTTCTCTGACTATCAAACCGCCACGGGCAACGACATGCACAGCATCGTCGGGCTGGACCCATTGCTCGTGAATCCAGCGATCGGCGACTTGCATATCAGAAGCGGTAGATCGCCAGCCGTCAACGCCGGCGTGAATCTGTCAGGCGACCAGATGGGCACGATAGATATTGATGGCGACCCGCGCATCTTCGCTAATACAGTAGATATTGGCGCTGACGAGCTAGTGGACTATACCCCACCCAAAATAAGCGTCACGGTCTCACCTAAATCCCTATGGCCAGCAAATCACAAATATCACACCATAAAGGCTACCGTCAAAGTATCTGATAATCTTGACCCATCTCCAACATTTACATTGAAGTCTGTGGTCTCGAACGAGCCAGACAAAGGTCTTGGCGATGGTGATACAGCAAAGGATATTGTGATTATTGACAACCTGACTTTCCGGCTACGGGCCGAGCGTTCTGGCAAAGGAAATGGTCGCATCTATACAATTACTTATCAGGCTACAGATTGGGCTGGAAACAGCACCTTGGCGACCGCCACGGTAACGGTCCCGCACGACAAAGGGAAGTAATACACCTCTTGCTTAAGGGTTGACCCATTGCTTGTTTCTCCACCCATTCTCGCAATTCAGGGAGACCAATTCGAGAAGATTGGCAAAAAATCGTGGACGATCACCTCGCTACAAGAAGGATTTTGTGACCTTCGCAAGAGCGCTATGGTTGGTTGGGAGGCCACCTCTTATTATCCAACATCCTCAGACTGTACCTGTCTGCACCTCTAAAAAATCCCCATATCTTTTGATCCAACATCCTCAGGGTGTAACCGCCCGCTCACGCAGTCGGTTACACCCTGAGGATAGTCTTTCGCCAAGTCATGCCTGCCATGGTTTGCTCGCGTGGACAGCGGGCCAGATGATAAGCAGTAGGGTGCGTGCGTTCGGGCGTACCTGCTTTTTTCCCGCCCGGAACTCGTCGGGGCGCACCTGTGTGTGCGCCCGTCCGCAGGTCGACATGCAGGTTGCTTTCGGGTCGACACATAGTGTCCGATCACGGGTCGACACATAGTGTCCGATCACGGGTCGACACATAGGTCGACCCCTACGAGAACTGCCTGAATCCACGTGTTCGATCACGGGTCGACACATAGGTCAACCCCTACGGGAACCGCCTGAATCCACGTGTCCGATCACGGGTCGACACATAGGTCGACCCCTACGAGAACTGCCTGAATCCACGTGTCCGATCACGGGTCGACACATAGGTCGACCCCTACGAGAACCGCCTGAATCCACGTGTCCGATCACGGGTCGACACATAGGTCGACCCCTACGGGAACCGCCTGAATCCACACGTCCGATCACGGGTCGACACATAGGTCGACCCCTACGGAGCCGCCTGAATCCACACGTCCGATCACGGGTCGACACATAGGTCGACCCCTACGAGAACTGCCTGAATCCACACGTCCGATCACGGGTCGACACATAGGTCGACCCCTACGGAACCGCCTGAATCCGCACGTCCACCCGTAGGGGCGCAGCCAGCGATGGCTGATGGGCGACTAGCTCAAACTAGCAATTTCTCCAGGAACGGCAGGGCGGCGCGCACGGCGCGCGCCCGGTGGCTGAGCTGGTTCTTCTGCGCCATGCTCAGCTCGGCCATGGTCAGGCCCAGCTCGGGCAGGAGGAAGATCGGGTCGTAGCCGAAGCCGTTCTCACCGCGCTCTTCGGGGATGATCTCTCCCGGGCACTGGCCTTCGAAGAAATGGAGGGTGGGGGAAGCCCCCGGCTCCCCTTGCACCGGTACGGCAACCGCCACCGTGCAGTGGAAGTGCGCCTGCCAGGGACGCGGAATGCCTGCCAGCCGCTTGAGCAGGTACTGGCGCCTGCCTCGGTCGCTCAGCTTCTTTCCGGTTGAGCCGTAGCGCGCCGAATGGATGCCCGGCTCGCCGCTCAGCGCTTCCACCTCCAGCCCGGAATCATCCGCCAGGGTGACCAGTCCGCTGGCCTGGCAGAAGGCCAGCGCCTTGCGGCTGGCGTTCTCGGCGTAGCTGGCGCCATCTTCGACCACCTCCAGGTGCAGTCCGATCTGGGCGGGGAGCAACAGCTCGATGAGTGGGCCAGCCCCTGCCCGCTCTGCTTGCTCAACCGGCTGCGCGGGGCCGGTCGCCTTCAACAAGGCCTGGATCTCGGCTCGTTTTCCGGGGTTGTTGGTGGCGATCAGCAGGGGAGCGGCCATTTTTTATCCATTTCTATGAAATTAATCTTAATAACTTGACTTAAGCTATACGCTATGTTATAATCTGTGAGTATTAATGATAATTTTATCACTTTAGGCCCTAATTCCTGTGAGCCAAGAGCGTTTCCCGCTGCGAATTAATGTTGGTTTCTTGCTCAACCAACCGATCGGCACCAGCCGGGATTTTCACTTCGAGTTTTCCACTCTACAACTGAACGATCTGGACCTCTACCGGGTGACCGGCCTGGTGCGCATCAGCCGCACACCCCAGGGGCTGCTGGTCCAGGCCGAATTCCAGGCGCGCATCCCGGCGGAATGTGTGCGCTGCCTGGCCGAATTCATGCAACCTATTCAAACCAGTTTCAGCGAGTTATACGCCTTCAAGGCCAAGGGAATCTCCGAATCCGGCTTGCTGGTGCCGGAAGACGGCAAGATTAACCTGGCCCCTTTGGTCCGGGAATACCTGCTGTTGGAAGTGCCGATCCGTCCCCTCTGCCGGCCCGATTGCAAGGGGTTGTGCGTGGAGTGTGGAGCGGATTTGAACACGATGGTCTGCGAACACCAGATAGCCGTCAGCGGCTAGCGGTTCACTGGAAACTTATCGGTCACAACCTGTTCATGACAACCTGTATATGCTAACCGCCAGTCGTTAAGGGCTGGACGCCAGAGGAGGCACGTTGGCTGACCCAGGAAGACACAAAAGGAACACCGAAATTCTCAGCATGCTGCTGGAGAAAGCGGATGTCCAGGGATACCTGACCACCGATGACCTGATCGAGGTGTACCCGGATGTCAGCAAGGACGCTGAACGCCTGGAATCGATCCTCATGGCGCTGCGCCGGCGGGGGGTGGATATCCTGGATCAAGAGGAAGAGCCGGAGGTCGAAGATCTCTCGGAGCCTTCCAGCGACCTGAATCCCTACGCCGATCTTACCCCCATCTCCACCGACGACACGATCGGGCTGTATCTCAAAGAGATGGCCCGCGTGGCGCTGCTTTCGGTGGAAGAAGAGGTGGACCTGGCCAAGCGCATCGAGCGCGGCCGGGCGGCCCGCTGCGAGCTGGAGCACCTGGACGGCCGCTGCTCAGCCAAGCGCCGCCAGAGCCTGGAACAGCTTAAGATCGATGGGCAACAGGCGCGCGAGCACCTGATCAAGGCCAACACCCGCCTGGTGGTGAGCATCGCCAAGCGCTACATCGGCCGCGGCGTGCCCTTCCTCGACCTGATTCAAGAGGGCAACCTGGGCCTGATGAAGGCGGTCGAGAAATACGAGTACCAGCGCGGCTTCCGCTTTTCCACCTACGCCACCTGGTGGATCCGCCAGACCATCACCCGGGCGATCGCCGACCAGGGCCGCACGATCCGCGTGCCGGTGCACATGGTGGACCGCATCCGCCAGCTCTACAAGCTCTCGCACGAGATGGAGCAGAGGCTGGGGCGGGTGCCTTCGACCGATGAGCTGGCTGGCGCGGTGGGGGTGACCAGCTCCAAAGTGGAATGGATGCTGCGCGTCTCCTGGCTGCCGCTCTCGCTGGAAAGCCCAATCAGCGAGGAGGATGAAGATGCCGAGCTGGGCATGTTCGTCGAGGACGATATCACGCCCACCCCCATCCAGAGTGCCTATACCAAGCTGCTGAGCGAGAAGGTCGATGAGGTGCTGGAGACGCTGCCGCCACGCGAGGCGCGCATCCTGCGTCTGCGCTTTGGGCTGGAGAACGGTCGCAGCTACACGCTGGAAGAGGTGGGGCAGAAATTCGGCCTGACGCGCGAGCGCATCCGCCAGATCGAGAGCAAGGCGCTGAGGCGGCTGCGGCACCCGCGCCGCTCGCGCCAGTTGAGGGAGTATTTGTAAAACCCCGCAATTCTTTGCACCGCCAAGGCGCGAAGATCGCTTAGATTGTGAAGCAGGGTGTGTCCAGGTGGACGCACCCTGCTGATCTCATCAGCTTATATCGTAGGCTACGTCCGACAGGACGCGCCCTACTTGCTGTATTCAGAGAAGAAAGGTGAGTTGGTTTTCTTTGCGAGAGCGGGTGTGATGTTGGGGATGAAAGATCAAAACATCCCCAGTTGACCGTTGTTCTTAGTATAAATACTTACTCTTGGTTCATACTCCCCGGTTTGGTCACCCCAACAAGTCCAACCTTCTCTGGGAACGCGGTTAAATAATTCAATATAAGGGCCAGGCGAGCATCGCTCTATGATAGGGTAGAGCTGATCAGGTTTGCGTGAGTGTTCCCGTTTCATAGAAATCATGATATTGGGCATGGTACGCCCAGGCTGTAATGTCCTCAGTCTACCCCTAACACCAAACAACACCATCTCGGTGACATTTCGGAAATAGAACCCAACGCCCCTACGATCAGGCCCACCGTCTTTTCTCACTTTGTACCAGATCAGATTTGTTTTGTAAGTAAATCCCCACGCTTCCATTACTTGCAAGCCAACACTTACAAGAGCGTTGGGAACCCATAAATAGAGATGTGATTGAGGAGCAGCTAAATCCTTCACCGGTAGGTTGATAATATCTTCATTGGTCATGGTTGAGTAGCGATAGAGTCGTTTGTGTTCCGGGCCAATTTTGCCTGTCCGGTTATCAAACTTCCAGGGAGGGTCAGCTAATATCGTGCCAAATTTGCCCGCAGGTAGTTCCATTTAATCCTCTACATAAAGCCTTCTAGTAATACCAAACACCAAAACTGGACACCCACCGCCGCCGCCACCTTCGAGTTTTGGCAATAGTTTGCTCATATGGGTTGTTGCTTGTCCATATGAAGAACCACGTCCTAACTCATTGAATATAGTCTGTAGTTCGTCTGTTCTAGTAATTATAATACCAACTGAAATAGCCCGTAGATCAAAAAGAAGCCGGAAGTTATTTAAATCACGATCAAAAAATGGATCCTTGTTGTTCCACTCAACTTCAACAGCAACTTTATTCTTGTACTCGTCAACCTGGTGGGTTGGGGAATGGATTTGATCTTGATCAACTACGATCATCGTATCAAATTGTTTTTCAATCCAACCAAGGGATGAAAAGGCAGAGTCTATGGCAGCAGCAACGAGAGATTTATTACCGCCTCTCACAGCGATATGACTTCTGTGCAAACGGAAATCAATTAGGACGCGCATCAGGTCGTTCCACTCATTCGGGTAATCTTTGAAGAGTACAGCGGAAGCATGTCGCCACTCATGAATTTCGTAGTTATCTTGGACAAACTTGGGAATATCAGATAAAGCCACCACATCCTCCAAAATCGAAGTTGAAATTGATTCTACTTAGTTTTCACATTTTCTTCCACATCTACTTCTTCTGTGTTATCCTCCTAATACCCTGCCGCATCATAATCTTCTTCCCCTTCATCGTAATCATTCTCCTCATCTTCATATCCATCACTCACCTCAATGAAGGATTGTTTTCTGAGTTCTCCGAGGAAGGTTTTTGAAGTACTTTGATTCTACCTTATTTCAAAACCCAGGCGTAGGGTGGGTTTACCTTTATGGCAGGTGGTACTGCCCAACTGAGATCATGTGGTGGGCATGACGCACATGCCCGCCCGGCAAACCCACCCTGCTGATCCAGTGGTACAATGAGTTTAATTCATGACCATTTTTGATGATTGCGAATGTGAGGGGTAGAGCATCTTCGAGTTAAGGAGGCGCCTGGTGAATGATCGTTGGATCGTGTTTCAAGGCACTCTGCAGCAACTGCTGGAGAAGGTGGAGCGGGGAGAGATGATCCCCAGGCTGCAGGCTTCGCATGCTCCGCCCTGCAAATTTTGGACGGCCTTCCAGGTGATCAACGGCATCCGTCACATGACGCCGGTGATCCACGGCCCGAAAGGCTGCACGTATTCGGTCGCCAGCGCCTACAAAATGGGCAGTTGCGAATACCGCGGCGTCCCGCTCGAGCCCACTTCCTGCACTGCGCAAAATGAGACCGACGTAGTGTATGGCAGTGAAGGCAAGCTGCTGGAGGCGGTCCGGGAGGCCGATCAGAGGTACCACCCTGACCTGATCGTGATTCTCTCCTGCTGCTGTTCGGGAATCATCGGCGATGATGTCGAGACGATTGCCAGGATCGCCGACGGGGAGGTCAACGCCAGGGTGCTGGCGATCCGCAGTGAAGGATTTGGGGGGGATTTCCGCAGCGGTTACGAGGATGCCTTCAAAGCGCTCATGGAGCTGATGGAGCCGCGCCGGGAGGTGTTGAAAAGGACGATTAACCTGCTCGGGGCGCGGCAAGGCCCCACCTACACGGAATGGACACAGGACCTCAACGAGCTGGAGCGCCTGGTGCGCGCCATCGGGGCGGAGATCAACGGCATCCTGTGCGGCGGGTGCACGGTGGAACAGATCCGCAAGGCTCCTTCGGCGGAGCTGAATGCTTCCTGGTGTTTCGATTGGGGACAGAAGCTGGGCGACCTGATGGAAGAGAAGTTCGGCCTGCCCTATGCCCGCAACGGGCAACCTTACGGCCTCAAAGCGACCGAGGATTGGATCCTGGGGGTGGCACTGCCCATGGGCCTGGAAGATCAGGCCAGAGAGGTGATCCGCCAGGAAACTGCCGCAGTCGCCAGCGACCTGGATACGCTGCGGCGCTGCCTGGAGGGCAAGACGGCATTGATCGAGATCGCCGAATTTCCTGGCCCAATCCGGGCGCTCTCCCTGGCACAGATGGCTGAGGAGTTCGGGGCGCGCCCCATCGTCATCAACCTGCACCCTTATACGGTCAAGGAGCGCATGCCCAGCATCAAATTCATGCTGAAACAGGGGCTGAACCCCGAAGTGATCCTGACCCGGGGGCTTTTCTCCCTGGGCAGCTTCAATGTTTCCTCTGAAACCCAGGCCGAGGTGGAGCAAATCGCAGTGCAATACGAGAATCCCATCTACGTGGGCACCCCCTTGCGGCAGCCGGGGGTCCCCCAGGTGAATATGACCACCATCACGGGCTATCCGCAATATGGCTACCAGGGCATCCGCAACATGGCCAGGTTGATGCAATCGAGCATGGAGCAAGCCAGCCGTCCCCGCTCCCGGTTGTTCAAAAAAGTACTGTATGGGGAGTAAGGGGATGGCACAGGCTACCGGACAGATCAAGCAAAAAATGGACGTGCAAGCTATCCAGACTCGCTGCCATGACCCTTATCTGCGCTGCGCGCTCTACGGCGCGGCCCAGACCGCCCTGGGGGTCAGCGGGTGCTGTGTCCTGGCGCACTCGCCGCAGGGCTGCTTCCAGCTGGTGGATACTGCCTTTGGCCGGCAGGACGCTGACTACACCGAGACCCTCACGCTGTGTACCAAGCTGTGCGAGGATGAGATCGTCCATGGCGGGGAAGAGATGTTAGCGCGTACCATCCTTGAAGCGCGGACTCTCAAAGTGCCGATCATGTTCATCGTCACCGCCTGTGGGCCGGAGATTGTCGGGGATGACGTGCTGGCGGTGTGCGAGGATATGCGCTCTCAGGTGGATTTCCCAATTGTGCCCATCCAATGCGCCGGATTTCGCGGAGACCAGAACCAGGGCATCGATATTGCCCTGGATGCGCTTCTGAAGCAGTTGGTCAGCGATGGCGGTGAACAGCACCGGCTGCCGCGCTCGGTGGTTCTGGTTGCCCCGCATGCCAATGCCAATCCAACCTGGATTGGCGACCTGGCGTGGGTCAAGGAAATCCTGGCTCAAATGGGGGGAACCGTCGTGGCGACCCTGACGCACGGCACGGCGCGGGCGGATTTTCAGAAGATCTCCCAGGCCCAGGGGTGTATCGTGCTCAGCCACGATGCCGGGCAGAAAACCGCCGACTACCTGGCTGAACAATACGGCATTGAACCATGGTGCCAGGGATTGCCTCTGCCGATCGGGTTTACCAACACCCGCGCCTGGCTCACGGAGCTTGGTTCGAGTTTGGGGGCCGAAAAGGAAGCTCAAAAAATCATCTCTCGGGGCGAGACCAGGGTGGTGGAGACCTGCCGGCGGAGATGGCTGGAGCAGACCGGATTTCACCGCGCCCCTGTGGCAGTAGTGGCCGATGCGACGGTGGGGATTCCGCTGCTCCGCTTCATCACGGAAGACCTGGAGTTGATTCCGCGCCTGGTCTGCCTGCGCTCCGGCCAGGCCGGGATCAAGGAGCTCCTGGAGCACGAGCTGGCCGACCTGGGTCTCGATGCCAGAGTTGTGCACCATGCCGATGTGTACCAGTCAAAAAATGCGCTGGCAGAGATCAAACCAGAGATCGTCCTGGGCAGCAATATCGAACGGCATGCCATCGAAGAATTGGATATTCCATTTATGATCCAGTTGGTCGAACCGATTGTGCGCTTCCGCATGATCGACCGCGCCTACCTGGGCTACACCGGGATGTTGAATCTCATCGAAATCATGCAGAATGATTGGTTGGAGAGGTATCGCTCCAAGAAGCGCAGGTACAAGGCGAGGTGGTAGATGCGACAGATTGCGATATACGGTAAAGGCGGGATCGGCAAAAGCACGGTTTCTTCCAACCTCTCGATGACCCTGCGCGAGCGCGGCCTGGAGGTGATGCAGGTGGGCTGCGACCCCAAGCGTGACTCAACCCGATCGTTGACCGGCGGAAAGATGATTCCCACGGTGCTGGAAACCCTGCGAAACCTGGTGCGGGTCGGGCGCGATCAAAGCTCCATCGCCCTGGAGGATATTGTGTTCACCGGGCAAGGCGGCGTGCACTGCGTCGAATCGGGCGGGCCGGAGCCTGGCATCGGTTGCGCCGGGCGCGGGGTATTGACCGCGCTGCAAATTCTCAAGGATCTCAAGGCATTCGAAACCTTTCACGTGGATGTGGTCCTATACGACATCCTGGGCGACGTGGTGTGCGGTGGCTTTGCCCAGCCCATCCGCGCCGGATATGCCCAGGAGATCTACCTGCTTTGTTCGGGTTCCTTCATGAGCCTTTACGCTGCCAACAACATTGCCAAAGGCATCTGCCGGCTGGCCCAGCGCCACGAGACGGGTTTGGCCGGGGTGATCTGCAACAGCGCCGGCGAGGAGCAGTTCGAAAAGAGCGTCCTGGCGGAGTTCGCCCAGACCCTGGGAACCCGCTTGATTGGATTTATCCCGCGCAGTCCAGTGATCCAGGCCTGCGAGGTGGAAGGCCAGACGGTGCTTGAGCATTCCCCCCAATCTGCCGAAGCCGAGGTGTTCCGCGGCCTGGCCCAGGCTGTGCTGGATAATGACTCCCGGATCATTCCCAAACCGTTCGAGGATGTGGAGGAGCTTGAAGCCCTCTACCGGCGGCACTTTACTGAACGGGTAAAGGCACAAATGGCAATGCGGGAGAGTCTATGACCACTTTTCCAGCCTCCCTGGCGGTGGATATTCTGGAGCGCCATCCCTGTTTCAACGAGCAGGCCCACCAGCAGGTTGGGCGCGTCCATCTTCCCGTTGCCCCACGCTGCAACATCCAATGCAACTTCTGCGAGCGCCTGGTTTGCACTCACCTCACCATGCAGCACCCAGGGTGGGCAGAGCGGCTGCTCTCGCCCGCAGAAGCCGTCGAACGGGTACGCCAACTGGCGCGCTCGCGACCGAGGGAAATCTTTGTGGTCGGCGTGGCCGGCCCGGGGGATGCGCTGGCCAACCCCGGGACCTTTGAGGCGCTGGGCATCATCCACCAGGAGCATCCGGCCCTGATGAAATGTATCAGCACCAATGGGTTGTTGCTGGAGGAAAAAATTTTCCAGCTCATCGAGGTGGGGGTAAGGTCATTGACCGTCACCATGAATGCCCCGGATAGCACCGTCGGGCAGCAGATCTACGCCTGGGTTCGCCACCAAGGGACGATCTACCGGGGGAAAGAGGCCTCCGAGCTGCTGATCTCCAGCCAGGTGCGCGGCATCCGGGCGGCGCTGGATGCCGGGTTGGTGGTCAAAGTCAACACAGTGCTCATCCCCGGCGTGAACGCCCAGCACATCGCCAGGCTGGCGCGCCGCCTGAGAGAGCTGGGAGTGCACCTGATGAATATCATGCCGCTGATCCCCTGCGGGAAGATGAAAGATCGCCGCCCTCCCACCTGCCGCGAGCTAATTCAAGCCAGGCTGGATTGCGCTAAGGAGTTGCCGCAGTTTCGGGCGTGCGAGCAATGCAGCGCCGATGTGGTGCGCTTTCCGGCAAAGATGGGTGCTGAACTGGAGAGAGCCGAAGGATTTGAAAATACATTTTGAACCGCGAAGGAGCGAAGTACGCAAAGGAATTTGTTGATATAAATACTTCGCGACCTTCGCGCCTTAGCGGTGAAACAGGCTTTCAACGAATGCGAATTCTATGATCAAAGAAAGGAGTTCGAGATGAGCGAAAGTGTCTATAAGATTATCGAGCTGGTGGGAGTCAGCACGGAATCGTGGGAAAAGGCTGCCGCGGCTGCGGTTGAGATGGCAGCTTCAACCCTCCATGACCTGCGCATTGCCGAGGTGACCCAACTGGATATGCAATTGGAGGATGGCAAGGTGGTCACCTACCGTGCAAAGATCAAGGTTTCGTTCAAGGTTCACAAAGAGAAGGACTAGCCGGCTTTTTTGAAAGATATTGACTGGTATCAAGAGATGCTGCTCGGAATGAAGACCGCCTTACGCAGCCTCTCGAAAGGGGATGGTTTGTGCTTTAGAGCAAGGCCAATGGAATTAACCATCACTGAGAACACTGACACCTTTTGGGATGGCTAGCAGTGTATGCTTCAAAGGGATTGACCAGGCAGGTAATTTTATTCGTTGCAATGGTCGAATAAATGGATGCAAAACCTCCTCCCGAACCGGTTTCAGCAAGTCCAGCGCGGTTGAGAAGAGAGGTTCGGTATTTTGGTGACAGGCAGCTAAGGTTATTTTCTCCAAAAGAATATCGACCACATTTTCCCAGGTATAACGGGCAGCCACGTTCGGAGCAGCCTGGCGGATTGCCTGGGCTTTCTCGGGATGATCGCGTAAATTCTCGACTGCCAGGACAAGCTCAGCAGGTTGCTCGGTATCGAGTGCAATCGCACCTTCCCCATCGGATGAGTAGGTCTCGCCGGTGGGACCTGTAAACACCACCCCGCCAGCAGCCATCGCCTCCAGGCCCACCAGTCCGAAGGGTTCGTGTTTGCTATTCGCCAGGACAAAATCGGCTGCGGCGTAGAAAACGTGCAGCAAGGATTGAGACATGCTGAAGCGCAAGTTATAGACCTCAGCCGGTCCGGCTGCTGCAATGGCTTCGAGGGCCTCACTCCAGGTCTCTGGACGGCCCTCGACATCTTGAACGACCAGGCCCAACTCACGCGCATGCTGGATCACCTCATAGCCATGTCCCTCAATCCCTCCCCTGCAAAGGAAATGGATGGCCTGCCCCGCTTGCTTGAGCAGGGCTGCGGCTTCAATAGCAGACAACCAACACTTATCCGGATCGAACCGACCCACTTTGAATAAGAGCAACGCCTCGTTACTGGCGAGCTTCTGGCGAACCTGGCTCACAGCCACAGGCGGAGGGGGCAGAAGTAATTCAGAAGGGATTCCATTGGGAATAATCAGTGGATCAAGACCGTAAGTCCGCATAATTTGCTTCATATAACGGCTGACCGTGGTGAGTGTCGCCACGAAATTTAAGCGCTCCCAATCGATCCTTTCAAACCCCTTGGTGTTATTGGCGTTCCACAGCAGGATCGAATAAGGCCGCAAACCCCTCATATAAAGTTGATCACTTAACCGGATGAGTGCCTCCGCAGTATGCCATTCCTCCGCCAGTACGACGAGGTGCCGTCCTCGCTCAATCGCTGGGCGGGCAATTTGTTCGACAATAAACGGCGGAGACGAACGATTGAAATCGGTCAATTTGCCTTCTTCCCCATCGTAAACCCCCAGCGGGTGATATCGGCTGATCCATTGGCACCAGCGGTACAATTTGAGGCGACCATTCAAATGCTCTTCCAGACCAGGGAGATCAGGACTGCCGATAAAAACCAAGTGAGTTTGAAAACCCTGATAGGCTAAGAAGCGAGCAAGATTCGAAATTCGAACCCCCAAACCCCCTGCCTTCGAATAAGGATCGGGTCCTTCGAAGGAAAGCAGTAAAAATTCAACCTGTTCTGATAGCAGCCGGATAGGGAACATGGCACACCTACTTTTAAGGAACAAAACAGAACCGATAAAACTTCTCGACGATATTCATCCCACGAAGAATGCCAGATAGCCATCCTATCGCCGGAGGCATTTTTATTGTATTGCGGGCAGGAGGGGGTTGTCAATACAACTGCGCGGCAAGAGCCGTTACAGTTCGCTAATAGTGGAAAGAAATTTGTAAGGATAGCTCCCTGCTAGCTTTTCATCAATCCTCTCTTGTATCTCTCTATAAGCGTCCTATAATAATATAGGCGTGAATTCGGGATTCACAGGATGAATCACAGATGGACACAGATTTGCATGGGTTTCTCTTGAAAATATTCATTTTTGGTCAAAAAACCAGGGGAATTGGCTTCGCGAAAGTGAGCTTCTGATGAAGTATGCCTTGGTGATCGGGAACGGCGAATATGAAGATGCCACCCTGGCGAAGTTGTGCTCACCGGCGGCAGATACTCAATCGCTCTCGGCGGCATTGCGTGACCAGCAGATCGGGGGTTTCGACCAGGTCGATTCACTGGTCAACCAATCCGAAGCCTTGATCCGCCGTGCAGTAAGCGCCTTTTTTGCCGAAAAAAAGCGTGATGATTTGCTGCTGCTCTACTTTTCCGGGCATGGGGTGTTAGACGCGCGCGGCCGGTTATTCCTGGCAGTTAAGGATACCCAGCGCGACCTGCTGAGCGCCACATCGATCCCAGCAGCCTTTATTACCGATGAGATGGATGGCTGTCGATCAAGGCGGCAAATCTTGATCCTGGATTGTTGCTATGGGGGCGCCTTTGCCCGCGGCACGAAGGGAGAGGCGCAACCCGTGACCAAAGCCCTCTTTGAAGGTACGGGCTACGGGCGAGTGGTGTTGACCGCCTCGGACTCGACCCAGTTTGCCATGGAAGGCGAAGAGGTGAGCGGGGGAGGCAATCTATCGTTGTTCACTCACTATCTGGTGGAAGGGTTAACTTCAGGCAATGCCGACCTGGATAATGACGGGCGCGTGACCCTGGAGGAATGGTATGATTACACCTTTGACCAGGTGAAAGGCCAGAACCCTAACCAGACGCCTTGCAAGTGGAATTACAACCAGCAAGGAGAGCTGGTGATTGCCAGGAACCCCAAACCTCATGCGATCAAACCAGCCGAGCTGCCTCCTGAGCTGATCCAGGCCATCGAGAATCCCCTTCCAGACATCCGCGCTGGAGCGGTCGATGTATTGGGCCGCATGCTTGAGAGCCAGAACCCTGCCCTGGTCCAGGCGGCGTTGGAAAAACTGGAACGGCTGAAGAAAGACGACAGCCGCAAAGTTTCGCAAGCGGCGGGCCGTTGCTTGCGCCGCTATGCTGCCCGCCAGGCAACCGTGGCTGAGAAAACCCGGCCTGGGCCGCCTGGAGAAGAAAGCCATCCAGAAACACCCGCTGCTTCACCCGCACCCCAGGAGGAACGCCATCCTGCGCCTGGGGAACCGGTCCGCGCACCCGCCGCGCCGGAATCGGAAGTCACGCTCCAACCCATGCCCCCGCCAGAAGAGGAAAAGGCTGCAGCGGATCAGCCCCCCAGTGAAAGGCTGCCAGAGAGCCTGGCCTCCCCTCTGCCAGGCCTGAGTGCGACGGCTTTTGAAGCTACCACCGCTCCCCCGCTCGTTTCGGCTATCGACCAGGCTGTTGTACCTACCCGCCTCTCACCGACTCCGACTCCACCTTCCGGAAGAGCTGCTGGCCCAATCCGAAACTGGTTACAGCCGCCCCGGGTGTGGATTCTGGGATCCGTATTGTTGGTGATTACGATCTTTATCATTTTCCAATTCACCGGGCCGGGGAAGGAAAAACCCGGGTCAATTCCACCCCCTTCTACAGAAGCGGTGGAGACCTCTGCCACGCCAGCACTGACGAAACCGCCCGAACCCACGAAAGTTCCGGAGCAAGCACGAAGCACAGCCACGGTTGAATCGCCTAGACTTACATCCGCCCCGAACAAAGTGATCGGCATAGAAAATGCGAACCAGGTGAAAGAGTTCATGCGGATCGGAAAAGGAACCGTAAACGTTGTCGCCTGGTCGCCGGATGGGAAATGGCTGGCGGTAGCCTCATCGCTTGGAATTTATCTGTATAATGCATCCACCTTCGACCAGGCGATCTTTATTGAAACGGGGAGCTGGGTGAGTGGTGTGGCCTTCTCTCCGGATAGCCAATGGATCGCCTCTGGATTGGACGATGAGACCGTCCGCCTGTGGGATGTCACCAGCGGTAAGCTCCTCCAGACTTTAAGTGGACATTCAGGTCGGGTTTTCAGTGTAGCTTTCTCACCGGATGGAAAGACCATCGCCTCTGGATCAGCCGACAAGACTGTCTGCCTGTGGGACTCAGGCAGCGGGCGGCTCCTTCAGACTTTAAGTGGACATTCGGATTCGGTCTTCAGTGTAGCTTTCTCATCGGATGGAAAGACCATCGCCTCTGGATCAGCGGATAAAACCATCTCCCTGTGGGATGTCCGCAGTGGCAGGCTCCTCCAGACGCTGACCGGGCACGCGGATACTGTCAGAAGCGTCGCCTTTTCGCCGGATGGAAGGAGGGTCGCTTCCGGATCCCATGATAAGACGGCTCGCCTGTGGGATGTGGCCAGCGGCAAACTCCTCCAGACCTTGACCGGGCATACGGATAGCATATGGAGCATAGCCTTTTCCCCTGACGGAAGCAGGATTGCATCCGGATCCGTTGATCATTCAATCCGCATCTGGGATGCCGGGAGCGGAAACCTCCTCCAAACCCTGAGTGAACACACGGATTCCGTAAAAAGCGTGGCCTTCTCACCAGATGGAGCGACAATCGCTTCCGGATCATTCGATAGCACCGTCCGGCTGTGGGATTCCAGCAGTGGCAAGCTCCTCCAAACCCTCACAGGATACAACGGGTTTCTCATGAGTCTGGCCATCTCACCAGATGGAAGGACGGTTGCTTCCGGATACTATGATCGCACCATCCGCCTGTGGGACTCGGGCAGTGGCAGACTCCTCCAGACCCTCAGCGAATACGCGAATAGCGTAGCTTTCTCACCGGATGGAAAGACCATCGCCTCGGGATCCTTTTACAACACGGTCCATCTATGGGATGCCAGCAGTGGCAAGCTGCTCCAGACCCTGACTGGATCGACCGAATCTACGGATCCTAATCTCGTGTTTAGCGTGGCCTTCTCGCCGGATGGACGGATGATCGCATCCGGATCAGATGACAAGAATGTCCGCTTATGGGATGTGGCCAGTGGCAGGCTGCTCCAGACCCTGACCGGGCATACGGATAAAGCACGTTCCATCGCCTTCTCACCGGATGGTTCAACCATCGCCTCCGCATCTTATGATAAGACAGTGCGCGTATGGGATGTCGCCAGCGGCAGGCTCCTCCGCACTCTTGAAGGAGATGCCCCTTATGTTGAGACGGTAGCCTTCTCACCAGATGGGCGGATGATCGTATCCGGATCATCGGATAGCACCATCCGCCTGTGGGAGGCGGCCAGTGGCAAGCTCCTCCAGACCTTAAGCGGGCAGAACAGCGGTTGGGTCTACAGCATAGCCTTCTCACCCGATGGAAAAGTGATCGCGGCTGGTTATGGAGATTATAAAGTCCGGCTGTGGGACTCGGAAAGTGGAAAGCTCCTCTGCACCTTGAATGGACATTCAAATATGGCCTACGGCGTGGCCTTCTCGCCGGATGGGAAATGGCTGGCTACCGGGTGGTATTTTGAAGGCACGATCCGCCTGTGGGGCATTCCATAACGTCGCAAGAAAAATGAGGCGGCATGCCTGATAACGCTTCCCATAGTCCACTTGGCAGTGCCGGAGCTTAATCCGCGAAGCGAAACGTACTCATCAGCAGCGCGACGGCGTCCTGTTGAACCAGCGCAATCGGTTGGTTTCCTACCGGGTATTCACGGAAACTCAATGCAAAGATCCGGGTCTTATTGGAAAGGTAGAATACCTGGTTAGATGAATCTCCCCCGAAAAAACTGACCCAGAAAGCCGGATAGCCGGCCACAGAGGTCTGGCCGACCCGTTCTTCATCGATTTTCCCACTTTCCAAAACAGGCCCCAAATAAGGCCCTCCCTGTGCCTCTCGCCAGGATTTAAGAAGATCCTCGCGCGTCCACGTCTCGGCATCCAGGCCAGAGGGATTGTCATAAGTTTGGACGATTAACTGGTAGCCAGGGCTCTCAACAGTCCAGTCTGCATCCCCCGGCTTGATGGAAATATCTGGTCCTGAAATATGAACCTCGCTCAGCGCGCCGCTGGCCGGAGCAACGGCTTCAACCCGAGCGTTTGCAGGATATCGCAGCGAAAATCCATCTCCCTGATAGATCTGTAATTTGATGTAAGAGGGTGCGCGTGGGCTGGTCTCCACCGTAGAAGCAGCGGTTGGAGCCTCGGCTGCCGTTGCGCTTGGAATAACGGGGGCATTTTGAACAATGGTAGCGGTTGGGCTTGCCATTGCGGCAGGGGATGCGCTTTGCTCAGGAGCCTGTTTTTCTTGGGTGGGTATCACTTGGGTTGCGATGCCTGGAGGGGTGATACTACAGGATAACAGGATGAGGACCAAGATGAGCAACCTGGCAACCTTGTTCGTTTTCATCGACAACCTCCACAGGCTTACGAACTCTAGGCTAATTTATATTAGAAACAGGGGGACTGTTTTTGATGTTTTATTCATTGTAGCACACTTCACTATTGGCTGCCCGTCTGTGATTAGCTCCACCCAGTTGTGCTCGGCCCGGGGAGCCAGGCTGAGTGGCCCGCACCACCGATAGGCCAGCGCCCACCAGCAGGATATACAGCACCACCGCCAGGATGGTCAGCAGGACTGCCCAGCCGCGTGACAGCCGCTTGCCGCAGAAGTTAGTAGGCTATAATGGACTTCACAAGGAAAAGCACGATTAAGCCGGAGGCTGGTTCATGAAAGATCTGCTTGTCATGCAAACGATCGACGCGTTTGAGAATGATCCGGAGATGTCCTTATTGAGTTCGGTTCAAAATCTTACTCAACCAGAATCTGAATGGAAACTCAATGAGACCACCTGGACGATTGAAGAAATTCTCTATCATGTTGCTTCCTGCAAAATCATCTATTGCCAAGACGGTTTTTCCAGATGGAATGAACCCATTGAAAAGCCCTTTGGCAATATCCAGGCCATGATAGAGCTTAACCGAAAGGCGCATGATCACCTTTTAGACTGTCTGAAGCTATGTTCCGAGGAAGATTTATTAAAACCGATCCCAACCAGGAGTCATGGGAGAACGGCGGCGAATTTCTTTTGGATCATGCGGATGCACGATGTCAATCATGGAGCAGAGATAAAGATGATCCGGAGAGCTTACGGAAGTCTTTTGGACTATGATCCTGCGGATCGATCCTGAATCTTTTCGTCTTTCAGGAGCACACATTCATCACCGCCCAACACCGGGATGGGCAGCACACCACACGAACCACCGGGGTTACTTTACGGGTGGGGATATAGGGAGCTCAGCGTGGGGTTATCGGGCACGTACAGCACGTATACCGGCCTTCCTGGCTGTACCTGGCCCCCGGGCTGGCGGAGGGTGGTCACTTGGCCATGATAGGTCTGGCCGTTGGCTTCATACTGATATTCAATGGACCAGGGATGCCTGCCATTCACCTCCACCGAATAATTTTCTTGCAGGTTGGTCAGTTTGCCCAGGGTTGCTTCTCCCCATGGACATGGGCGGCACCTCCTTTTTCTGGTACGGGTCCATCTCCGCGCCCACAGCCCACATCCAGCAACCGGGCCTTGGGTTGCACGGTTTGGCGCAGCAGGGCAGCACGGATTTCCTCGTACCATGCAAAATCCAGGTCACACGGCTGCGCTGGCACAATTTTCAAGTTCAACAATTCGCTCATAATGCCTGCTTTCTGGACGCCCAACGACTTGCGTTAGCCGCCCTATCGCTTGATGTTCTATTCGCTTGACTACCAGATGCCCGGTATCAGGCGATAATGTACCTGGTGAACATACTCGATATAGCCAGTCAGTTCGGCCTGTAAGGTGCGGTCTTCGAGTGCGGTGCGGAGGATGAGCAAGATGGCACACAATCCGCCAGCGATTATGGCCCACCAAGAAGCGAGTAAGGTGGATATGGCCAATTCAAACAGAATCGTACCGATGTAAGCTGGATGGCGCACATAACGGTACGGGCCGCCCGTCGCAACGGCATGGCCACGGTCGGACTGTATGCGGACAACCTGCGAGAAGAAGGTGTTGGAGGCCATCGCCCAGGCGAACAGAGCAGTGCTCAGGACACACACCGTCAACGCAACAATTTGAGCAGCCAAAGGAAAGTCGCCCGTCCAGCCATACCGCTGATCCAGTCCGGCGAGGATATAGCGTACCAATTCAGGGAGGCGAATGATGCTCAGGATGGCTCTATCCCAGGCCTTAGCCCCCTTGGGAGGAGCCAGGCGCTCGGCCATCAGGTCCGGGTTGAAACGAAGGATGAGAATATCCACCGCCGTAAACCAAACCAGCCATACGGCGATGGCTGACCAGAACAGGGCCACGCCCGCACAGGCAAGACTCAAGATCTGATCCAGGAAATAGAGTGCCACAAGCTTAGTGTTCATACTCTCTCACAGTACAGAGATGGCGGCCGACGGAATGGCTCAGCCACAGGCGGAGCAAGCGAAGCGGTTGGCTGCATGCGGTGTTGGGCATCGTTTTATGGATTCTAGCTCAACTCATAGACCTTCACGTACACCTGAAGGTCCGTGTTTTCTGGGGTCTGATTGGTATCGGGCATCCCGTTAACGCACAATCATCTAATCTATTCCTGCCTGGCGTGCTATAGTATTAAGAAAGAATTCTCTCCGGAGGTGTACGATGCATTCAGCGATCCTCTGCCCCAGGTGTGGAGCCCCATTCATGACAGGTGCAACCGATTGCGCAGATTGCGGAGTTCCTATGAAACAGATCGCTTACTCTTTGATCATCCTCTTCCTGTCATTATCTACCATCTTCCTACCCACACATTCGATCTCCGCCTCTCATTCCGCTCAAGAAATCCTCTACAGCCAGGATTTCAACTCAGGCTCTGCCCCCGAATGGCAACTGGAATACGGCTGGGAGATTGCCGCCAGTGAAAGCGATTATGCCCTGAAGGGCACCGGCCATGTTTGGGCAAGGATGACCGAAGGTTCTTGGAGCAATTATTTCCTGCGTTTCCGGGTCAAGTTAGAAGGGGATGCCGCTCTGCACGCAAACGTCATGGTCGTAGGGCCAGTGCGCTACTTTATTGGCGTCAACCACGAGCAAATGTATCTTTCAAAGCAGACTGGTCTTCATACATTTTCTAACGACCTGGCTGGCGGACAGGCACTCGGGGCCGGCTGGCATAGCATAGAAATCAGCGTCTCCGGTGGGGAAATCACCGTCTCCTCTGACCAGCGGCCAGTCATGAAATATACGGATCCGAAACCATTGGAAAGCGGCGGGATTGCCTTTGAATCGTTAGGTGGCGGAGTAGTTTGGGTCGATGATGTCGTCGTTGGTGAGATAACGCCTGCAGGTCCGACGCAAGGCGTCCCAATCCAACCTACCGGTCCAGCGCCAACTCTGCCAACCGGTCTGAAATGGGTGCGCACTGGAGGCCCGTTGGGTGGATTGGGTTACGATATCCGCATGCGTCCAGATAACCCGGACGTCATGTTCGTCACCGATGCCAATGCTGGCGTATTCAAAAGCTTCGATGGTGGTAAGAGCTGGACACCCAAAAACCAGGGCATCAGTGCTCGAACCGGTGAAACCGGGGAAAGTATCCCCATATTCAGCCTGACCATTGACCCCAATCACCCGGATATCGTCTGGACTGGCACCCAGGGTCAGCGGGGCATCTTCAAATCGCTGGATGGTGGCGAGACCTGGAATGAAATGGACAACGGCGTCATCGAAAGAGGCTTGACGATGCGCGGATTTACCGTCGACCCGCGCTCCTCGGATATCGTTTACGCTGCTGCCGAGGTTTCTAGCTGGGAGTGGAAAGGGGCTCCCCTGGTGGGCAAGGAATTTGATCTCACCAGGGGCGTGGTCTATAAAACCACCAACGGTGGCCAGAGATGGCAGAAAATCTGGTCAGGTGATAATCTGGCCCGTTACATCTGGATCGACCCACGTAATTCGGATGTGCTCTACATCTCAACCGGCATTTTTGACCGCGAGGCAGCCAACTCAGATTACAAAAAGGGCGTATCCGGAGGTGTGGGTGTGATCAAAAGCACGGATGGAGGCAAAACCTGGAAGGAGGTCAATCGAGGCCTGCTCAATCTGTATGTCGGTTCGCTTTTCATGCATCCGCAGAACCCGGATATCCTCCTGGCTGCGGCAGGCAATGTGACTTTCCCGGAACATTCCGGCGTTTACCTTTCCATGGACGGTGGTGAGACCTGGAAGCAGACCTTAGATGCCTACGTGGTGAATTCGGTGGAATTTTCACCCTCCGATCCCAGGATTGCTTACGCCGGCAATTTCGACTCCATTTATCGCAGCGAGGATGGCGGCAATACCTGGCGGCAGTTGACTCCCACAAATGATCAGTGGGGACCGACTGGCATACAGGCCGGCCAGCCAATCGATTTCCAGGTCGATCCGCGCAATCCCGACCGCCTTTTTGCCAATGCATACGGTGGTGGCAGCTTCCTCAGCCTGGATGGCGGAATTACCTGGTCGGACGCCAGCCGGGGCTATACCGGATCGATGATGCGCCAGATCCTGGTTCATCCAGGCCACCCTGCCCAGGTTTATGTCGTCGGGCGAACCGGCATTTTTTCCAGCCAGGATGGGGGTGAAAACTGGAGCGGTCTGGCTTTTCCCCCTTTCAAGATCAATGATTGGCATGCCATTGCCATGCAGCCCGGCCATCCAAACGTCCTCCTGGCAGAACTCACCTGTTCGAAAAACCTGGTCCTTTCCCAGGACGGCGGGTCGAGCTGGTCAAAGGTCAGCACGGCCTCAGAAACCCGCCGGGTCGGCTACCGAACCATGGCATTTGCTCCCTCCAACCCACAAATGGTCTATGCTGGAACCACTGGCTATTACTCCTGCGGTCAGTTTGATCCTACCCAACCGGGTCAAGGGATCCAGGTTTCGAACGATGGGGGTCAAACTTGGGCTGTTCACAACGATGCGAATACCCAGGATGCCTCTGTCAGCCAGTTGGCCGTTGATCCACAAGATGCAAAAACGGTGTTTGCTGCCACCTTTAATCGCGGGCTGCTGCGGACAACCGACGGAGGGAAAACCTGGCTGCCGGTCGGAAACCAGTTTATCGGAGACTCACCGCTGTTTTCGGTTGCCATCTCGCCAGTCAACTCTCAGATTTTGTTTCTTGGGCGCAATCGGGCGGGCTTGCTGCGCAGCGAGGACGGAGGAGAAACCTGGAAAATTATCAGCTCTGGGTTGAAACCAGAAGCCACGGTGACCTCGATCGTGTTCGATCCGGCCAACCCGCAAATCCTTTACCTGGCTGATCGGTCAAGTGGAGTTTACCGCTCCATAGATGGCGGTAAATCATGGAAATCGATCTCCCAGGGGCTGGAGCAGCGCTCCATTAACTCCCTGGCTGTTACTGCGGATGGGCAGCATCTCTATGCCGCCAGCGAAGGCATGGGCGTTTTCCGCCTGGATCTCAACGGCCTGCCTCCGGAGATATTTTCCATACCTACCGCCACTCCCTATCCAACGGGGATTGCCCAGGTTGAGAAGCCCACTCCACTGGCTACTACGCCGGAAAACGCTTCCCGGGCTCCCCTTCCGGCTTCACCGACTCCGCAACCAACCCAAAAGCCGCTAACCCCATCCACCTGCCCAGGCGCAGCCCTCCTGGTCATGCTCGTATTCGGCTGCCTGGGATGGGAGCGGATGCGAAAAAGCGGGGACCAAGGTGGGTAAAAACCATGAACCGTTCTGAGGAGCGACTCATATCCCTCTTCTTTCTCATTTGCCTGGCTGGCCTGGTCAGTTGCTCTTCCCAGACCTTGCCAACGTCGCCCGCGCAAGTGCTTACCCATACTGCCATGCCTTCCGTGTCATTTCCGCCGGGCACACTTACCGGTGAGGTAGTTGACCAGGATGGAATGCCAGTAGCGGGAGCGCAGGTCAGCATCCAGGCCACCAGCCATACTACATTGACCGATCGAGAGGGGCGTTTCAGGCTGACTGGGCTCGAAAGCGGCGTACCATTAACCGTCAGCGCCTGGAAAGACAAGTATTACTGCGCCGGGCAGGCATCTATCCTTCCTCCTGCTTCTGGCATTCACCTGGTGTTACGCCTGGTACAAACCAACGACAACCCCGCCTATCGTTGGGTGCCACCCACCGGGGAAAATTCCTGTTACTCCTGCAAACCGGGTGTCACTCAGGTCTGGTTGGATAACGACGCCCACGGGAAATCCGCCGTAAACACGCGTTTCCTGAGCATGTACAACGGCACGGATCTGCAAGGCAACCGCAGCCCTCTCACCCGCTATACCGAATCACGCGACTACGGGCGTATGCCTATCCCGCCTGACCCAAACAAACCATACTATGGCCCTGGCTACAAGTTGGATTTTCCGAATGCGTCTGGCAATTGCGCCACCTGTCACATCCCCGGGGCTGCCATGGATAATCCTTACGGGGTCGATCCCAACCAGGTCAGCGGGGTAGATAAGTTCGGCATCCACTGCGATTTTTGCCACAAGATCGGTGGCGTGCTTCTGGATCCAAAGACCAGCCTGCCCTATTCTGATATGCCGGGGGTGCTTTCGCTCGATCTGCGCCGCCCTTTCCCCACGGATCCGCAACGCTACCAGCTCTTCTTTGGCACGTTTGCGGATGACAACGTGCCCATGGAAGACACCCGCCTGCCTCTAATCAGCCAGAGTCAGTTCTGCGCTGCCTGCCATTACGGCATTTTCTGGGACACTCTGGTATATAACTCTTATGGCGAATGGTACCAAAGCCCCTACAGCGACCCCAAAACTGGCAAAACCTGCCAGGATTGCCATACCCCTTCGCCTACCTTATTCGATGGTAAACCTCTCACCAACGTGGCCCCTGGCAAAGGTGGAGTCGAGCGGGATCCACTGACCATCCATGCTCATACCTTCCCTGGCGCTTCTAGCGCATCCCTGTTACAGAATGCTGTGACCATGAAAGTCGATACCCAGAAGCAGGGCAGCCAGGTGAGCGTAAGGGTGAAAATTACGAATGATAAGACCGGGCACGATGTGCCCAGCGATTCACCCCTCCGCCACCTGATCCTGCTTGTGGAGGCTTTCAACGCGAAAGGCAACCGCCTGCCCTACCTGCAAGGAGAAAAAATCCCGGACTGGGGAGGAGTCGGTGATCCCAAAAACGGTTATTACGCCGGATTGCCTGGGAAGGCCTATGCCAAAATCTTGGCCGAATTGTGGACTGAAATTTCACCCAGCGGTGCTTACTGGAATCCCACCCGCCTGGTGAGCGACAATCGCCTGGCACCCTACGCCAGCGATTCCAGCACGTACATTTTTGATCATCCGGAACAAGGCGCTGTCACGGTCCACGTGCGCCTGATCTACCGCCGTGCTTACCGTTCGCTGGCAGATCAAAAGGGCTGGGTGATTCCGGATATCGTGATGGCGGAGAAAACAATGGTTGTTAAATAACTGTTGGGGCTGGTAGGCGCAATTCTTCAACCGCAGCCGATCGCGGACCTGGTCAAGGAGTCTTTTTTTCGGTGGAAGCATGCCAGCCTCGGTATATAATATTCATTAGGCCTGTAAATAGCTAAATATACCGCAAGGTGCGTGTTATGCACTAGTTATACGCCACTTTAACTGATACTCGTGAAAGGATGTTCGCCATCATGTTCAGGCGAACTGTCGTCTCGGACGTGGTGCATGGCGAATCGAGGGAGAAGTGCTACAATGAGATCTATGACCCGCACTGTCCTCACTTATATAATCGGCTCTCTTATTGTCGGGGCGCTCATATTTGGCGCGCGACGAATTTGGAACCCAACCTATACAAGAACTATAACCTCGGATGTGGTTCAAGGCATCCTTAGCGGCGTCGGGCTGGCTTTTATCACGTTACTCATTATCGGGAACGCCTATGTCACGAAGGTCAACGGCTGGACTACCATGTTCGGATGCGGCGAGCCCAGCAATGGCATATTGCGGCGAGCCGCGTGCGCCGTCATATTTCTTGGCCCAATAAACGTACCGCAAGAGGCAATGTACTGGACGACGAGCAAAGATGGCGCTGGACACCCATTGAACGGCCGGCACGACTACATCATGCACTTCCCGGCGGGGCAACTCCCTCCGAATAATGCGTTCTGGTCGCTGACGATGAGTGATGCGAAAAACCGCTTCGTGGCGAATCCAATCAATAGATACAGCGTGGGCGACCGCTCCGGTCTCGTGCCGAACGCCGACGGTTCCGTTGACATCTATATTCAGAACACTGCTCCGGCAGGCCACGAATCCAACTGGCTGCCTGCGCCCTCCGGCAATTTCATACTCTGGCTGCGCGTGTACATACCCGGCGAGGCCATTCTCCATGGCGAGTATATGGTGCCGCCGGTTGCCAAAGCACAATGATGCCGCACATGAATCAGCATTTGCTTATATTCGGTTCAGTCATGGTCGTAGCATGGGCGCTCGGTACGTTCCTCCTCGTCTACTTTTGGCCGCGCATGCTTCTATCCGTATTCAAGAGAGCGATTCTCGTTAAAGGGTTCGGCGATGGCCCCATCCCGGTCAATACGCTCTATACGGAGCCCCAAACGCTTTTTGCAGATCCCCTCCACGCGCCCGCCTCGGCCTCAAAATTGGCGACTACTGGTGTGAACCGCGACACACTCATGACGGCTGGCTGGCTCGATCTCTCAAAAGGACCGCAAGTCTTGCATGTGCCGGACATGGCTGGTCGCTACTACAGCGTGCAGTTCACCGATCCGTCGGACAACACCAATTTTGCCTACGTCGGCAAACGCGCCACGGGTACGCAGGCTGGCGACTACCTCGTGAGCGGCCCGGGCTGGGAAGGACCGGTGCCCAGCGGCATGACGCAGATATCCTCGCCGAACAATTCGGTGCTCGTGTTCGGACGCGTGCTCGTGGAGAGCGACAGCGACCTGCCGACTGCCTATGCTCTTTCGAAGCAGATACAACTAACACCACTTATACCAAATCCGGTTGAACCTTGATCGTTAAACCCCTGGCTCTTTGTTCGCAGAGAAGGTAGATCAGGGTTCCAAGAAAAACTCAACTGTTTATGCCGAAAACCTTCGTTTGTTGTGACAGAGAGAGATACAGCTTATGCTTGCGGCGTTTCCCTCCCTCTTTGTCATTTCCTCATTCTTCTCAAATCATGCTAAATTGTATTTTTCCACTGCCATACGTTTTTTTTATTTCACCCGGCTCAGGATCGTGATTCCGAGCTTGCGTTCTCATATCGGTAAACGATTGTACGTTCCATCCTACGCAGCGTGGGGTTGATCTCCTGGACGCGGTAAAGGGCCCGCCACCATAACGGGAATCGGGAAAACGCGACCATTTCGCTTGGTCTGTATTCCTTGATCAGTTCAAGCTTTGGCTCAAGCTGCTTGATGTCCTGGGGATCATCCAGGCCCCATTTGTAGGTAGCACCCGTCCCCCCGACGTTCGAGCCTGCTCTTTTCACAATCATCGAATTGCAGATATCGAAGATCACCTGACCGCCGGGGAAGTGTGCGACCACCGCATTGAGCAGCGCTTTCACTTCCGTTTCGCTCAGGTAGTGCAGCACCCCCTCGGCGATCAGCAGCCCGGGCCGGTCCCGCGGGACCTCATCAAGCCAGCTCAAATCGTCGAGCGGCGCACCGATCAGGTGATAGGCGACCCGTTCGGGAAACAGTTGGCGGCGCAGGTCGATCACATCGGCGTAATCCACGTCAAACCAATCGACCGTCGCCGGTGGATCGAGCCGGTAAACGCGGCTGTCCATGCCGCAGCCCACGTGGAGCACCGTCGCATCGGGGTGATCGGCCAGGTAGCGGGACGCCAGCAGGTCAAAGGTCGCGGCGCGCGTAGCGATGATGGTATATCCGATCTCCTTCCACATGCCCCACGAGCTCACTCCCTTGAGGGTTTTGCTCATGTCGTAGTCGATATGCCGCATGGCTTCCTCAGCCCATGGATCACGCAAGATGGGATTTTTCCACTGGCTCTGAATCGCCCGGCCGTTCAACATCATGAGCATCGTTTCTTTTTCTTTTGTGAAGTGGATCTTCTCCGTTGTCATTGGTTGCTCCTTTCAGTAAACTGTGCCTGCACCTCTTCGATTTTCCGGCGCATCATCGCTTTCCCTGCTTCGAGGTTCGCCCTTGCTTCCGGCGTGAGCAAGCACTCGCAGAGCCCGGCCACTGTTTCCACTAACTCATCAAAAGATGGCTGGTCCGGCCTGTTGGAGTCATCGAGAGGCGCCTTCGTGTGAGAAGAGAGGGCCACAAGGATGGAAGGAGTCAGCGCATCCAGGATGAAAGCCATGGCTCGCGTGTTGATGTCTTGACGAACGACTCCGACCTCTTGCATCGCCTGGAGATAATCCTGTGTCGGGCCAGGATCAGGCGGCCAGAAGGCGAAGAAATTGCCTGGCCTGGAGAGATATTTGCCAAACGTCTGCTCATCTCTCGTATACATCGCAGCCATCAATGGTAACTGCTTGAGGGCAGCGAGCAGAACCCGATAAACGCTGGCGACTGTGCCCCCCAAAGGATCACTATCGAGATAGCGATTCCAGACTTCTGCATAGATGTTCAATTCCCGAAGCAGAAGGGCTTTTATCAATGCATCCTTTGAAGGAAACAAGAGATAGACCAGTCTGCGGTTTAAGCCGACAGCATCGGCCACATCGCTCATCGTCACTTTGTTGTACCCATGCCGAAGCAGCAGTTCAGCAGTCACATCCAGGATGGCCCGTTCGCGTTCTTTCTCATCAATCCCCATGACTTCTCACTTTCACAAAGTTTGTCCATTCGTTACTCAATATAGACTCGCTTTCGTTGGGTGTCAAGACTTCTGGCGGATTCTCCGACCGCGTCGCAAGCGTGCTATTGTTTCATGTTCGAGGCTCCTGGCCTTTGCGGGAAAAATGGGCGGTTGTGCATTAGGAAATTATCCGACAAGAAGGGATAGGGGAGGCAGGGGAAGGCACGAAAGCAGCAAAGAGAAAGGGATTGACTACCAAAGATATGATCCGCCCTCTTCTTGATATTTCTTGACACGACTCACTTCGATCCGCAGGCGCCAGGCGCAATGCGATTGCTGGCGGTCCAGGAAGTATTGCCTGGCTTTCGGACCATACAGACGGCCGAAGATCGCCGCGGCTTCTTGACTATCCTCATACTCTGAGATGTAAGTGAAATCGTGTAGCATGGTTGGGGGTATGACCGGCAGGCCATTCCATCTATCTTCGTCCAATTGGGTGTTTTTCTCAGGGGAGCCAGAATCAAACCAATCATCAGGTGCGACCTCTTGAATGAGGTTTGGAAAAACATCGGCAAGGGTCGAGGTGAGTTCACCGCATAATGCTTCTAAAGGAGCACCCAGCCGGATTAAGTACCCACCCGATTTGAGCACTCGATAGGCTTCGGGGTAGCTTAATTCTGCCCAGGAATTGATCAGGGCATCAAAAGAATTGTCGGCAAAAGGTAGATGCTCCCGATCGCCTCGAGTGTACGAAATATTGGTCAGCCCAACCCGGCGCACCTGATCCATACCGTATAAAACGACCGATTCGAAAATATCTACTGCACTGATTGACTTGGCTCGCCTGGCTGCCGCAATGGCAGCCCGCCCTGTCCCTGCACCAACGTCTATGATATCCAAACCGGATAGGTCAACGTGCTTATCCAACTCTAGCATTAATCCAATGGTTGACAGGGCAAAGCGATGATAAAGGTCCGGGTGCCTGGCACTCAACCAATCAAAGTCGAAATAGAAAGGCACTGGATGAAGCTCATCGTATCTTC
>Ga0315268_10000302_pt1 | contig 57018 bp, 54 predicted proteins | sample C1_top_MG_FD_204535 | JGI IMG/M metagenome (GOLD analysis project Ga0315268, IMG submission 204535) | Sediment microbial communities from Yellowstone Lake, YNP, Wyoming, USA - C1_top | ecosystem: Environmental > Aquatic > Freshwater > Lake > Sediment | place: USA: Wyoming | collected 2017-08-01 | reverse complement strand
GAGCCGTAGGTGCGCGGATCGGGTAGGGAAAAAGCCTTGCTCATCAATATCGCAAATGAAACCGAGCCCAACAGATAGGCACACGCAACAAAAGCTAAGGTCATTATCTGGAATACCTTAAAATGTGAAGGCGCGAATTTTACGCGATTCCTCTTATTCACACAGCATCAATGGACATCATCTTTTTGCGCGAACTCAAGGTAGACACACTCATCGGCATTTATGACTGGGAACGACTGATGCCGCAAACGATACAGATTGATCTGGATATCGGTATGCCCAATAGCCTTGCCTGCCAGAGCGACAACATTGCCGATGCTCTGGATTACTCGGATATCGTGCGCCATTTAAAAGAAGTACTGGCCAGTCGCCACTTCAACCTGCTTGAAGCACTTGCCGAACATATCGCGCAGATTTTGCTGAAGGATTTCAATGCTCCGTGGGTCAAGGTCAGTGTCGCCAAACTGCAGGCTATCCGCGGCAGCAGGATGGTGGGGATTAGTATTGAGCGGGGTCAGGTTAAGTAAAACTTTCCCTTTGAATTATCTGGCGCAGTGCATACGACGATAGCCTTTTGGCTACCTGTATTCTTAATCATGCTATTAGAAACAAAAGCACACGGTAGGTAGTCCCTCGCGTGCGCTCAGGAACTTAACTCTCTCTTTACTCTTGTTAGTCAGAACCAGACGGATTTCCACTGCACTAACTCGAATCCTTCGCGCTAGTAAGCGAAGGGCGAAGGTGGCAAATAACATATGGGAGATGTATCGGCTAACGACCCTATCAATCGGAAATCTAGCTGGCCTACCGCGGGCGTACCCTGCACTACCGCCTGAGCGCGTATCCTGGTAATGATCCAGAATGCGCTGGACTTAGTATAAGTCAGGTTAAAAGTTGCCAGGCCCGTCGCATCGGTTGTCGCTGTGCCAGGCAGGTCGGCAGGGTTGGTCGAGACGACGGTGCCCCCATATGAATTCAAGGGGGTAATTGCGTGGTTTAGGGTACCAGTTGGTCCAACTACATTGCTGTAGTAATTTTTTCTATACCCGTCTTCGTTGGCATCCAGAACCAGATTTTCATTCGCGTCCTCATTATAGAAGGTGCCGCCGTTGCCTGGGACATACGCACCGAGTAGTGTTGAGGGCGCAGGTTGCGGAGCGTTGGGATCCCAAACCATACCTTCCGGGTCAGGGTTACAACCATAGCCCCTGCTGCCGGTAGTCCAAGCGATCGGCCAAGCACTGATATTAACCACCGTTCCAAGTGGCGCTGGACTACCGTTGGAATCAGCAACCAGAACTGACATGGGGAGTGAATATACTGTACTGGCCCCACCAGCATCGATAATTTTAGTTGCCTGTCCAAAGGCCACTGAACCCGCCGTGCCGCCGACAACTATGGCCGCATCCAGACTCGATGTCGTTGTCGGGACTCCTGACACCGGAATGATTGCCTGAGTTGCAATTGGTGTACCAACCACAGTTGCGCGAATTTGCACCCCTGATGCGTTAGAAGATAGCGAACCAGACGTAAAAGTCGTTGGTGCAGCACCCAAGGCGAGACCCGTCGTCACACCTGCTGCAGAAAACACCACGACAGGAGCAATAGTCTCACCCGAGTTGGTGCCGGTACCGGGAACGATCGAAAAAGCAACTGGCGCACCGCCCACTGGTGCACCAGTTGCATCATATACGGTAGCAACCAGATTCGAATACCCCACGGTGGAACCCAAGCTCTTGGGTACTACCGTAGGCGAAGCCTGCAGTGAAATCCTTGAGGCAGTACTCGCAGTCATCCCCACCGTAAGCGAGTCATTCAAAGCAGGGGTGGCAGCATCATACACCTGGACATTGGCAACGCCCGCTACAGCCGTATTCAAGGTTGCAGTCGCAAAACCGGCTGACGGAGTTACTGCCAACACGCTCGTTGGATTTGCCGCACCTACCCAAGAACCTATCGATGTAGCAAATATTACACTGGTTGTGGCGGGTGTTGTTGCGACCTGCACCGCCAGCGAATCACCAATTTTCATAGCTGATGTTTTAGGGCTGACTGGAACAACAGGCGTGCCACCATTCAACGTCAGTTGACTGATGCCGAAGGTGGCAGAAGTCCCTGAAACGGTGAAGTCGAGTGTTGCCGTGGCACCCACCGCCGCCGCACTCACGGTCGACGTCCCAGCGGTTGCCCCTGCGACCGATACTGCCAGCTTTCCGGTTATATCCGTCGTGCCCGTAGCTGGAGTGAGTGACACGGTTCCACTACCCGTTTGCGTCAACGTTACTGTTGCACCTGAAACTGGATTCCCTCCTGCATCTTTGGCGGTAATGGTTAGCGTCACAGGAGATGCACCGCCAGACGGTAATGATGTGCCTGTTGCCGTCAATGCCACCGTTGAACCTACTATCTGCACCGGAAGCAAAGCATTGGCAGAGCCAGCTACGGCCGTAATGGTAGCGGTGCGGTTATTCTTGTTACTCGCACCGGAAGAAAAGGTAATCGTTGCCTTACCCGTAGTATCAGTGGTAACCAGAGAACTGGATAGCAGGCCCGTATCCGTACTAACGGCTATCGTAGCATTGGGAATGGTTGAATTGGTTGCACTCACCGCAGTTAGTGTAATCGTACTGGTGGTTGAGCCATCAGATTTAACTGTCGTTGGTGTACCTGATATCTGAAGCGAAGCAACCGTTGCTGTCGTGCCTGTAATCACGGTGGTATTCCCTGGAACGGTACCCCCGTCGCCGCACGCTGTAAGTAACGCAAACGTTGTCGCCATCAGCAATGTTGCCGTAAATCTGTAAATTGTTGTTCCTAAGATTTGGTTCCACATTATTCGAAGCTCCCGTTCGCGCTTTTTACGCATTAATGATTTCGTTTGATAAAATACAATAAATTGGTCTCGAAAACAATCATTTTTAACACAAACACTTACCAGATATTCTTAATACCAAGGCTGGGTTGTTATCCGTTCGCTTTCCAAGTCAACCACGCGGATGATGCGTCACATGCAGTTGCTTCAGCCTTTCACGCGCAACATGGGTATAAATCTGCGTCGTTGAAATATTCGCATGCCCCAATAATAATTGCACCACCCGCAGATCAGCGGCATGGTTAAGCAGATGAGTGGCAAAGGCATGACGCAAGGTGTGGGGCGACAGCGGTTTGTGCAATCCGCCGTGTTTGGCGTGGCGCTTAATCAGGTACCAGAACATCTGCCGTGTCATGCCCTTGGCGCGTGCGGTCACGAACAGTACATCGCTAATATGATTGTTCAGCAAGACCTGGCGCGCTTCTGCCCGATAGCGGCGCACCCAATCCAGCGCTTCCTCACCCAACGGCACCAGGCGTTCCTTGCTGCCCTTGCCCATTACACGCACTACGCCCATATCGAGGCTTACCTGCGCAACACTCAGACCAACCAGTTCGGATACGCGCAGGCCGCTGGCATACAGCACCTCCAGCATGGCGCGGTCGCGCAAACCCAGCGTGGTATTAGTGTCTGCTGCATTCAGCAGCAATTCCACATCCTGCTCGGTAAGAGTTTTCGGCAGGCTGCGCGGTAGCCTGGGCGTGGCGATTTGCAGGGTGGGATCGACACTGATTTTGCCTTGCCGCAGCAGATATTGGTACAGGCGCTTAAGGCTGGAAATGGCGCGGCTGGTACTGGTGGCGCGTGCCTTCTGCTCCATAACCAAGTGCGCCAGGAAGCCCTGAATATCTGCATGCGTAGCTTGCAGCAAGGCTGCATTACGGTGCGTGGCCAGCCACAAGCCAAATTTATTCAGATCACTCCTATAACTTGCCAGCGTGTTACGCGACAGGCCGTCTTCCAGCCAAAGGCTATCGCTGAATTCATCGAGCAAATCAGCGTTGCTCATGCTTCAGCAACCAGCGCTTGATATCCATCTGATAGCCATCGCGCTGATGGGCAAAGCCACCCATGCCAACTTTGCTGACCACGCGATGACAGGGAATGACGATGGGCACGGGATTAGCGCCACATGCTTGCCCCACGGCGCGCGCACTGGAGGTGAGATCCCGTGCAAGCTCGCCGTATTGCCGCGTCTGTCCGCGTGGTATTGCACACATCGCCTGCCACACCTTGTTTTGATGAGCAGTGCCCTTCAGTTCGAATGGAATACTGAATTGAAAATCAGGGTCTTCAAAGTAAGCTGACAACTGTTTACATACAGCTTGTGCAAATGGCGTAACAGGAGGTTGCGGCAAGGTGTCGGCCGCAAGAAATTCGATGCCAGTCAGCGCATTTTCTTCGCAGCAGATACCTAGTACGCCAAATGGCGCAGAGAGCTTTGCCTGATACAGGATATTGGATTGCATGACGCGAATGATAGCTCAAGTCAGCAATAAAAAAAGGGAGCAGCGGCTCCCTTTTTCCAACTGCTTAAACGAAAGCTTATGCTGCCGTCTTGCGTGCAACCAGCTTTTCCTTGATACGCGCCGATTTGCCCGAACGATCACGCAGATAATAAAGCTTGGCGCGACGCACATCGCCGCGACGCTTGACTTCGATGCTTGCGATCATCGGTGAATACGTCTGGAAGGTACGCTCCACGCCTTCACCGGCAGACACTTTGCGCACGATGAATGATGCGTTCAGGCTATTGCCCTTGCGCTTGGCAATTACCAGGCCTTCAAACGCCTGGGTACGCTTGCGCTCACCTTCAACGATGTTTACGTTTACGACCACTGTGTCGCCGGATGCGAAATTCGGGATCGTCTTGCCCAAACGGGCAATTTCTTCTTGTTCCAGTATTGCGAGCAGATTCATTTTGTTTCCTCTTGTTGTACGGACGCTTGTTCCTGCTGGTACTCTGCCAGTAGCCGAGCTTCCTGTTTTGTTAACTGGCGTTGTGCCAGCAAATCCGGGCGGCGTTGCCAGGTGCGACCCAGCGCCTGTTTTAACCGCCACTTCTCTATTTCGGCGTGATGGCCGGACAACAATACCTCCGGCACCTCCTCGCCTGCATAAATCTCGGGCCGCGTGTAATGCGGACAATCCAGCAAGCCTTGTACAAAGGAATCCTGCTGTGCCGATTCGGCGTCGCCCAATACACCTGGCAACTGCCTCACCATACTGTCTATCAACACCATCGCTGCCAACTCGCCACCGGACAACACATAATCGCCGATGGAAAGCTCTTCATCCACATAATGTCGCAACAGGCGCTCGTCCACGCCTTCGTAACGACTTGCCAACAAAATCAATCCTTCATCGCGCGCCAGCAACTCTTGCACGATTTCATGAGTCAGAGGCCGGCCTTGCGGTGAAAGGTGTATCACACGGCTTTTTGCAACGCCGGCTTGGGCCTGGCAGTGTTTCGCCGCGTCTATCGCCTGGGCCAGCGGTTCAGCCATCATCAACATTCCGGGGCCACCGCCATAAGGCCGGTCGTCCACACTGCGGTGCTTGTCGCTGGTGAACTCACGCGGATTCCACGTGTGCAATACGTACTTTCCCTGCTCAATCGCTCGCCGCGTGATGCCATACTGCGTGACTGCGTCGAACATTTCCGGGAACAGCGTGATTACATCGAAATGCATACCCAGACACCTCTAATAATTCAAACTTCGTCGCGATACCGCGTTGCTCAAAAAATTTTATCGCTTACATATCACAACATATGCTGCGCTCTAAAATTTGTATCGCGCCTTGTCTCGCTTAGAATTTTAAATTCTTAGAGGCGCCTTAAACTCAATAATCCGCTTGCCAGTCCACCCGGATTAATTTTTCATCCAGACTGACCTGCCGTACCACATGCGCAAGAAAAGGAATCAAAATTTCACCCCTGTCACTGCGCACGCACAATATATCGTTTGCCCCCATGTCCAGCAGATGATCAACGGTACCCAATGCCTCGCCTTCCAGATTGACAACCGCCATACCGATCAAATCAGACCAGTAGTACTCGTTTTCACCCTGCTTTGGCAGACTGCTGCGCGCCACGCCAATCAGCAGGCCCTTGCACTTTTCTGCCGCGGATCGGTCATCGATACCTTCAAGCTTGGCCACCAGGACTTTGGTATGCGGCTTGCATTCCGACACTTTATATTCGCGCCAGGGGTGCGAGTCATTGCCCATCTGCCAGGTATCGTAATCGATCAAGGTGTCCAGATGTTCGGTAAAAGCTTGCACCTTTACCCAGCCCTGCAATCCTTGCGCCGCCACCACTCGCCCCATGATTACCATGGAGTCGGATAAATCAGGCTTGTGCTGTTGCACCAGCGCGCTTAACCAGCTTGGAAACGGTCTCGCTCAATTGCGCGCCCTTTTCTTGCCAGTGGGTAATGCGCTCCAACTGCAAACGCAAGGCTTCCTGGCCTTCTGCAGCAACCGGGTTGAAAAACCCGACGCGCTCAATAAAACGGCCATCGCGGCGATTGCGCGAATCTGCCACTACTACGTTGAAAAAGGGGCGATTCTTGGAGCCGCCACGTGAAAGACGAATAATAACCATAGTCAAAAACCTATTGTATGTAATTTAGCTGATGCCAAAGGGCGCGAATTCTACGACATTTAGTGGTGTAATGGCAAGAGGATACATAAAGGGACAAGAAAACTGGCTGTAAGCTTTAACGGTCTCATGCCAATTTGGAGGTTAAACTGGGCAACAGTTGCTCCAGAACAATTTTAAGCATGTGTCGCAATTGCATGTATTAAATAGAAATATTGCAGAATTACTCCTCCTCAACAGCAAACAGCCTGCGGTATTCCTTAATAGCATAGCGATCCGTCATGCCTGCCACGTAGTCTGCTACAGCTCTTGCCTGATCAATTTCCGCCTGGCGCTGGAATTGTGGTGGCAATAGTCTGCTGTCACTCATAAACGCCTGAAACAGTTCGTTGACAATGCGGCGAGCCTTGGTGCTCATGCGCATAACACGATAGTGACGATACAGATGAGTATGCAGAAAGATTTTGAGTTCGCGCTGTTGTTCAAGCAATCCGCTACTGAATGCAGCCAAGACAGGCGCTGCACGAACATCATCCAGGCTTTGCACGGATTCTGTATGGATGTTCAGCTCGGTTTGCCTGATCAGGTCGGTAACCAGGGTATTGATCATGCTGCGCACTGTTTCGTGTATGACGCGCCTGCCTTCCAAGCGGGGGTAAGCGGTATTTACTACCTTCAGGTGGGTGGCAAACAGCTTCACGCCGGACAGTTGCTCCAGGGAGAGCAGACCGGACCGCAGGCCGTCGTCGACGTCATGGTTGTTATAAGCAATCTCATCGGCCAGATTGGTGATTTGCGCCTCCAGTGACGGACGCTGATTATTTAGAAAGCGCGCGCCAAGCTCGCCCAATTCGGCAGCCTTGTTCGGCGCACAGTGTTTGAGTATGCCTTCGCGCGTTTCAAAACACAGATTGAGCCCGTCGAAAGCAGCATAGCGCTCTTCCAGCGAATCCACGACGCGCAATGACTGCAAATTGTGTTCAAATCCGCCGTGGCCTTGCATACAGGCGTTTAACGCATCCTGACCCGCATGTCCAAAAGGGGTGTGACCGACGTCATGCGCCAGCGCCACAGCTTCGACCAGATCTTCATTGAGACGCAGGCGGCGTGCAATAGATCTGGCGATTTGCGCAACTTCGATACTATGTGTCAGGCGAGTGCGGAACAGGTCGCCCTCATGGTTTACAAATACCTGTGTCTTGTATTCCAGTCGACGAAAAGCGGTGGAATGGATAATGCGATCGCGGTCCCGCTGGAATTCGCTGCGCCCGACCGGCGCCTCTTCATGCACCAGTCGTCCGCGTGAGTTGTGCACATCCACAGCATAGGGGGCACGTTCAATGTTGCTCACAACAGGCTTCCAGCGTAGCGCGCAGCAATTCCGCAGGGACTGCGCTGGAAATCACGGCATGACCGAGCGCCTTCAAAAGCACAAAACGCATTTGTCCGTCGACTATTTTTTTATCCAGGCCCATGAGCTGCAAATACTGGTCCACGCCCAGATGCGGCGCCACAACCGGCAATCCGGCACGTTCAAACAGATGCCGGATACGGCTCGCGTCCTGATCGCTTATCCAGCCCAGGCGCCGTGACAAATCAGCCGCCGTGACGGTACCGGCTGCAACCGCCTCACCGTGCAGCCACACGCCATAACCCATGCCGTTCTCAATTGCATGACCGAAGGTGTGACCGAGGTTCAGCAAGGCGCGTTCGCCACTCTCACGCTCGTCATTGCCAACTACGGCAGCCTTGTTTTCACAGCTGCGTGATATGGCGTACTGCAGCGCGACAACGTCCCGTGCCAGCAGTTTTTCCATATTTTCTTCGAGCCACTCAAGAAAGGGCAGATCGCGTATCAGTCCGTATTTGATCACTTCGGCCAAACCTGCACGCAGTTCCTGATCGGGCAGGGTATTGAGCGTGGCAGTGTCGGCTATCACAAGCTGCGGCTGATAAAACGCACCTATCATGTTTTTGCCCAAAGGATGGTTGATGCCGGTCTTGCCCCCTACCGAAGAATCGACTTGTGATAAAAGCGTGGTAGGAATCTGAATAAACGGCACTCCGCGCAAATAGGTCGCCGCCGCATAGCCGGTCAGATCGCCTATGACACCGCCCCCCAGCGCAATTAATGGTGTGTTGCGTTCACACCGATGCGTCAGCAAGGCATCGTAAATCATATTCAAGGTTTCAGAATTTTTGTATTGCTCGCCGTCAGGCAAAACGATGGGCACAATCCGTACGCCATTATTTTCGAGCATTCTGCTTAGCCGCCCCAAATATAAAGGTGCAACGGTGGTGTTGCTGACAATCGCAACACGTTTATGACCAAGAAACGGTAATAATAAATCTACCTGATTCAACAGCCCGCTGCCGATATAAATGGGGTAGCTACGCTCCGCCAGTCCGACTTTTAATGTATGCATGGAATTTAACGCTTGTGTTGTGCTATTGGATATATCGAGTTTGCGCTGTAACGCGGACAATAAGACTTGAACATTCTGTTTACCTGTGTGCATGACAATATCCGCTGTCTCTGTATACAAGGGATTACGATGCTCAAATAGTTCGTGCAATTTGGCACGAGGATCCGCTGTCTGCAATAGTGGTCGGCTGCGATCATGGCGGGTGCGCTGCCACAAATCATGCACCCCGCTTTTAAGATATACCACCGTGCCATTCTCGCGCATCATGCTGCGATTTTGCGCATCCAGCACTGCACCGCCTCCGGTAGCCAATACAATATTATTGCGTCGCAACAACTCTTGAACTATGCCGGCTTCGCGCTGGCGGAAGCCCGCCTCGCCTTCAACATCGAATATGTGCTGGATTGACACACCGGTTCGTTTTTGAATTTCTTCATCACTGTCTATAAAGGTCTTGCCAAGTTGTTTGGCAAGCAGCCGTCCAACAGTGGTTTTTCCGGATCCCATCAATCCGATGAGTATTATATTGCCCGATGCTCGTTTAACAGGTGGGGTATCGAGGTTTTGCATAGGTTCAATTGTAGCGGAAAATACAGCTCCCCAAGATCAGGCTGCAGAAACAAGAAAGCCCGGCGCAAGCCGGGCTCCATATATCAATTATTAACTACCGCAGGTTCAAACTTTCCGCCATGATCTTTGGTGTGATGAATACCAGCAACTCCCTCTTGTCATTCGACTTGGTCTCGTTCTTGAAAAACCAGCCAAGCAAAGGTATATCCGCCAGCAGGGGTACGGAGTTTTTGGCCTCTGACTCATTCTGTGTATACACCCCGCCTATCACCAGAGTACCGCCATTTTCAACCAACACCTGCGTATCTACTTTTTTGGTATTAATACTCGGGATACCGCCGTAGGTCGCACCCACGGTATCCTGCGTCAATGTCACTTTCATATTGACTTTATCATCGGGCGTGATTTTCGGCGTCACGTTCAGGCTCAATAACGCCGGCTTAAACTGCACGACCGTTCCAGCCGCACTTACCGTTGAATAGGGAATCTCAGTGCCCGCAGAAATCGTAGCTGCCGTTGAATCTGCGGTAAGTACTCGAGGGCTGGCTATGGATTTTGTTTTTCCGTCGATTTGTGATGCTGTTAATTCCAGACTGAGCGCCTTGCCATTTGCCGCAGTGAATACCATCCCCAATACTCCACCACCGCCATACCCGGGCAGATTGACATTGCCATAGGCGGTGCCTGTACCCGGGTTATATGCAGCAGGAGTCACAATTGGATTATTTGTAGAGTTCAGCTTGCCTCCCAAAGTCCGGCTAAAGGATTCAAATGCCTCTACAAAACGAGCTTCGATAATGACTTGTCTGACCGACACGTCTAATTGTTTGATAATCTTGCGCGCCTCGTCCAGCCCTGATGGTGTGTCCTGCACGAAAATCGTGTTGGTACGCGTATCCACCACTGCACTACCGCGCTTGGACAGAATTTTTTGCTTGTCATTCGTCAATAGCGCAGCTATATCTGCACCTTTGGTATAGCTTAACTGAAAGCTTTCGGTATGCAGGGGCTCAAGATTGGCAATGTCCTGATTGGCTGTTAAATCCAATTTTTCTTTGGTCGCTATTTCATCGCGAGGCGCCACCTGCATGACGTTCCCATTGATGCGCTTATCCAGTCCCTTGGCTTGCAGAATAATATCCAGCGCCTGATCCCACGGCACATCTTTCAAACGCAGAGTCAGGTTCCCGGTAACAGTGTCGCTGATTACAATATTAAGATTGGTAAAGTCCGCTATCACGCTAAGTGCTTCACGCACCGTGATATTCTGGAAATTTAATGTCAGCTTTTCACCGGTATAACCCAGCCTGGCTTTTTCGGCTTTTTTATCCTCTATCACCTGCTTGACTTCAATGATAAATTTATTGTCTGCCTGGTATGCCGAGTATTCCCACTGGTTTCTGGGTTCGATGACAAGACGCACATTGTCGCCCTGTTCAAATGTATCCAGAGTTTGCACAGGTGTGGCGAAGTCGGCCACATCAAGTTTGTGTTGCAGATTGCGCGGCAAACTGGTTTTAAGGAAATCAACGACCAATGTTTTGCCTTGCTGCTTAATGTCGATTCCCACATTTGGGTCGGACAAGTCAACTTGCACACGGCCTTCACCATTTTTGCCCCTATGAAAATCTATGTCACGCAAACTATGCTTCTGTGTACCCGGCCTGGCTTCTGCAAAACTGGATACCTGCGACCCTGCCACACCTTCAATCGGTTTCAACGTCATTACTAATGTATTGCCTTCAATTTTGGGAGTATCGTAAGTCAACATCTGGTTCAGATTAAATACTAATCTTGTACGATCCGCAGCTTGAACGATAGTCGCACTTCGCAAATTCCCGTCAGCAAATTCCTGGGTTTTTTTACCCATGCCATTAGTTGTTCTGGCAAAAGTTAACGCGATGCGAGGTGGCGTACCTATTGTGAACGTCTCGGGAGGGACAGTGATAGCTTGTTTTAAACCCACCCTGATTACCACCTCACCTCCCACCAAGGTGCTCGCACTGATGGATTCAACGCTGTTTAACCCGCCAGAAGCAGCGGTTTCTGCTGCGTTATCAGCAAAATTATTTTGTGCGCTGGCGCTCAGTGCATATGCCGTGAAAATCACGGCAGCAAAACGAACAAAACAATGTGCTGCGCTATTGAACTGACTCATATTTGTTACTCCTGATCATTCTACCAATTGCAGACTGCTCTCACGCTCCAACCAATCGCCGGCACCATCCTGCACCATTTCCTTTATTTTCACTTCGGTTTCCGTGATCGAGGTGATTTGTCCAAAATTCATGCCCACATAATTACCGACTTTTACACGGTGCAACTTGCCATCTGATGAGCGAATAATCGCATTACCTACGTTGTTTTTGCTCAAATATCCGACCATTTTCATTCCTTCCAGCGGGAACTCTTCCAATTCCTGTTTAGGACGAGTCAGATCAGGCTGGTTAAGCCCCGAGCCACTTGAGCTTTTTATTTCCTGCTTGCGCGGCTTGAACGGATCAGGCAAGGAAGCGCTGTTGTCATAGGGAAAAGGTTCATAAGGCTTGATTTCAGGAGCAGGATCGACTTGACCGCGCAAATCAGCTCCAGAGTTTTTTACAAAATCCTGCAAGTCCTGAAATTCGTCACCACCACATGCGGTGAGTAACAACGCAGCCGCCATCAATAAATAGATGCCTCGAGCAGGCCTCATGAAGATGCGCAGTGAAGAGAGTGAAACTTCTGTCATTTCTTGGCTCCAGACGGCTTTTTCTGCGCTGAAAGCTCAGCTTCGTCAAGATAGCGATAGGTTTTAGCGATCGCATCCATTACCAGCTGACCTTGGGATGAGGGTGCAATGTTTATTTCGTTTAACGTGACTATGCGCGGCATCATCGAAATATCACTGGCGAATTTGCCGAGGTCATCATATGCCCCCGTCACCTTGATCATGATAGGCTGCTCGGTAAACACTCCCGTTGCCACTTCAGGACCTGGTTTGAACAGATCAAACAGAAGGCCACGTCCCAAGCCGGCCTGATTGATATCGGTCAGCAGCGCTGCCATCTCCGATTTGGTTGGCAACTGTTTAAGCAATGCACCGAATGCTTGTTGTGTTTCCAGCAGCTGCTTTTTGATCAAATCCAGATTGACTGCCTGTTTCTTTTTTACCAGGTAGGCTTCTTTTAATTTATTTTCTTCTTCGCGTATGCTGGTCAACTTGGTCCATTCATCCTGCCAGTCCAGCACCGCACCCGCCGCGACGACCGCTATCAGCATAAGTGCCAACGCACCCAGCTTGATCGGCATGGGCCAGCTCCCCGGCGTCTTGGGATTAACATTTTTTAGCTCTTCCAGCAGATTCATACCACTCCCTTATGCGCTTGCAGCACCAGCAACATATTCTCACCTCCAGACATCAAAGACGCTGAAGGTGAGCCTTTAGCACCTGCAGGCTTGACGGCTGGGGGTGCGGGGGCTGCAGGGGGTGCCTGCTTGGTCAAATTAAAATTGAGGGAAAACTCACTCATGCGCGTACCGCCTACAGTAGTCGCATGTATTTCAATCAGCGTTGGGGTATCCAGCCAGGGGGAATCCTGAATTGAGCGCATCAATGTGGACACACGTGCATTGGACTGTGCATAACCAAGCAGGCTTATTTTGTTTCCGGTCTGCTTGAGTGACTTCAGATACACGCCATCAGGCAATATGCGTAACATTTGGTCGAGCAAATGGACCACGTCAGCGCGTGTGCTCTGCAAATTTTCAACCACCGTTTTGCGTGCAAGCAGCGATTTGGTTTGCTCTCGCAACTTCTTGATTTCATCAATCTGCTTGTCCAGAATAACAATTTGTTTGTTCAAATACGCGTTACGCCGCTCCTGGTAGTCGATTTGGGCCATGATGGCGACATGCACCAGACCCACTATCACTGCGCCCAAAACAACCGAGATCACGCCGAATGCAATAAATTGTATTTGCTGTGCTCTGCGCCTTTCCGCCCGATGGGGTAAAAGATTGATGCGTATCATGATGGATCAAACCTCCGCAACGCGAGGCCGCACGCGATCATTAAGGCAGGCGCATCGACTTGCAACTGCCGTGCTTTTATACGGCTGGACAATGTCATCTGTGCAAACGGATTGGCCACCAGTGAGTTCACTTGGGTGCGCGTCGCTACCACATCATCCAGCCCCGCCAATGCTGCGCATCCCCCGGCCAGGACGATATAACTTACTTCGTTATATTGCGTCGAGGTGTAGAAAAATTGCAGCGCGCGTGTCACCTCTGTTGCCAGGTTTTCGAGAAATGGCATCAGTACGTCGCTTTCGTAATTTTCCGGCAGCCCCCCGTTGCGCTTGCCCGCTTCCGCATCTTCCGCGGAAAGTCCGAATCTGGTCTGTATTTGCTGGGTCAACAGAGCCCCGCCAATCTGTTGATCTCGTGTGTATACCGATGATCCGTTGCGCAATATGTTAACGTTCATCACATTGTCACCGATATCAACCAGCGCCACGCATTGATCGATGGCACCCTCTGGCAACTGGGTTCTGATCTGTTCAAATGCTGATTCCGCAGCATATGGTTCAACATCCACCACGATTGTTTTAAGCCCGGCCATTTGCACTGCGGCCACCCTGTCTTCCACATTGGCCTTGCGTGATGCGGCAAGAAGCACTTCTACTTCATCGGGGTTATTCGCAACAGGGCCGATCACCTGAAAATCCAGGTTGACTTCTTCGAGTGCAAAAGGGATATATTGATTGGCCTCAGACTCAACCTGATATTCCATATCTTCTTCGCGTAATCCTGCAGGCAGCATGATTTTCTTGCTGATCACGGCCGCGGCGGGCAAGGCAACACTCACGTTCTTTATTCGCGTACCCAGGCGCTTCCAGGCACGGCGCACCCCTTCAGAGACAGCATCCAGATTGTTGATATTGCCGTCGCTGACCGCATCTTTCGGCAGGGATTCAATCGCATAGCGCTCCAGTGCGTAACCTTTCTTGTCGGCCGATTCGCTTAATTCCACTATCTTGACTGACGACGCACTGATATCGACCCCGCACAAAGGGGGTGTTTTAGTGTTCAGAAAATCCAGCGGAATGTCAAAATTTCCTTTAATCATTATGGTGTTTAGCGCCATTTCGTATAAATTGCTTTAAATCCTAGCAACATCCCTCTCTTATGTAAAGTTGTTTCTACTCCTTATCTTCTTCACCCAGAGTCGATATAATTGCAAATTCTATATGTTGACTCTCCACAAAATGACTTCTCGCTGGTGGTTTTATTCGGCTCTCGCTGCTCTTGCCGTTGCTGTTTTGCCGTTTCTGCTCCTCTCGTTGGCCGCTTTGCTCACCTACCCTGCGCTGCCTTCGCTCGATATCCTGACCGACTATCGCCCCGATATTCCGCTGCGTGTATATAGCGCTGAAGGCGTGCTGCTGGGCGAGTTCGGCAAGGAGCGACGCGCGCTGGTCAAGATCAACGACGTTCCCGATCTGATGAAAAAAGCTATTCTTGCCGCCGAAGACGAGCGCTTTTATGAACATGGCGGCGTCGATTATATTGGCGTTCTTCGTGCAGCCCTTTCAAATTTTACTTCAGGCGGCGTAAGACAGGGCGCCAGCACCATCACCATGCAGGTGGCGCGCAATTTCTTTCTTACCAAGGAAAAGACTTTATCCCGTAAATTCAACGAGATGATGCTAGCCTTTAAGATTGAACACAATCTTTCCAAAGATGAAATTCTCGAGCTTTATATTAACCAGATTTATCTGGGTCAACGGGCATACGGTTTTACCACCGCAGCGCAAATTTATTTTGGCAAATCCATGGGACAACTGAGCGTAGGCGAAATGGCGATGCTGGCCGGGCTTCCCAAGGCACCTTCATCCTTCAATCCTGTGGTTAATCCAAAGCGGGCCAAATTGCGCCAGATGTACGTTCTAAAACGCATGCACGAACTCGGTTTTATCGACGAGGCAACGTTTGAGGCAGCGCAGATTGAACCCATAGTTCCCAAACGGGGCAGCCAGGAATTTGCGGTCAAATCTGATTATCTGGTGGAAATGGTACGACAGGTAATGTTTGACCGCTTTCAAGACGATGCATACACGCAGGGATTCAACGTCTACACTACTATTCGCCAGAAAGATCAAAAAGCCGCTTATGAAGCCTTGCGCAAAGGAGTGATTGACTATGACAGGCGCCACGGCTACCGGGGTCCAGAGGGTTATATCAACTTGCGCAATAACCCGAGCGATGATTTTCTCGACGAAGCACTGCAAGAAGTGACTGACAGCGACGATCTGCTTCCGGCTGTTGCGCAATCAGTAAGCCCCAAAAGCATCACTGCATATGTCAAGGGAGGACAGATCGCCACCATCACCGGTGACGGCCTTAAATTCGCGCAACAGACTCTGGGTGACAAACTTGCACCGAACCAGCGCATACGCGTTGGATCCTTGATTCGCGTGCAACTGGATGCCAAAGGCCAGTGGCAGATTGCGCAGCTCCCCCAGGTCGAATCCGCTTTTGTGTCAGCCAATCCGCGCGATGGTGCAATCTATTCGCTGGTAGGAGGATTCGACTTTAACCACAGCCAGTTTAACCATGTCACCCAGGCATGGCGCCAACCGGGCTCAAGCTTTAAACCCTTTATATATTCTGCAGCTCTGGAAAAGGGGTTTACACCCGCCTCTATCATTAACGACGCGCCCCTGGTGATTGACTCGATCGAAACTGGAAATGAGCCGTGGTACCCCAAAAATTACGATGATAAGTTTGAAGGACCTATGCGTATGCGGCTGGGCTTGATCAAATCAAAAAATCTTGTTTCCATCCGTATTCTGCAAGCCATCGGCCCTGTATATGCGCGTGATTACATTACAAAATTTGGTTTTGACAAAGAAAAGCATCCGGCCTATCTCACGATGGCTTTGGGTGCGGGTTCTGTTACACCGATGCAAATGTTGGGCGCTTACTCGGTTTTTGCCAATGGTGGATACAAAATCACACCTTATTTTATCCAGCGCATTGAAGATGCACAGGGAAAAATATTGGAGCAAGCTGGCCCTGTAAAGGCGGGTGAAAACGCCGAGCGAGTAATTGACGTGCGCAACGCCTACACCATGGTCAGCATGTTGCAAGACGTCGTGCGCCATGGAACTGGCATGCGCGCTATGGAGCTTGGCCGATCCGATCTCGCCGGCAAGACCGGCACTACCAGCGATTCCCTTGATGCCTGGTTTTGTGGCTTCCAACCTACAGTGGTGGCCATATCCTGGATCGGTTTCGACAATCCGCACAGCCTGGGTGACCGGGAAACAGGTGGAGGCGCAGCACTCCCGATGTGGATGGATTATATGGGAAAAGTTCTTGCAGGCGTTCCCGAGGCAGTTTATTCCATGCCTGAAAATATGGTGGCAGCGCGCATAAACGACAATGGCAAACGTGACCCGAACGGCAACAGGATAGAGTATTTTTACAAGGAATTTCTCCCGCCCGAACAGTCTGCAGCCGTTAACCCTGCTTCCAGCCCTGCCGAAACATCAACCGATCAACTGTTCTAATGGGAAAAAATCGCATATCCAGACATCGTGAAGCAGCCAGTCACGAGTCCGGGCATCACGACAATGGCCGCGATTTGATGCGCGAACAACTCGCGCATCATGCCGCGCGCCTGATGGCGGAAAGCGGCATTACCGACCATGCCTTTGCCAAACGTAAAGCCGCCAAACAGCTGGGTGCGCCAGACACTCAACACCTGCCCAGCAACCATGAAGTAGATCAGGCATTGCGCAGCTTCCGCGCGCTTTATCAACACCAGCATCATCCTGTCATCCTGGCTAAGCTGCGTGAGCAGGCACTGGCTGCGATGCGCTTGCTGGAGCCATTCCATCCTTATCTTACAGGTTCGGTACTCGACGGTAGTGCCGGTGAACAGTCTGACATCAATCTGGTGGTGTATTCGGATGATGTCAAAGCCGTGATGATGTTTTTACTCAAACACAAGGTGGATTTTGACAGCGGCGAGTGGCGCACACAACTCATGGGTCGCATACAGACCTTGCCCAGTTTCGCGCTGCAAAGCGAATCCGGCGTACCTGTGCATATAACCCTCCTACCGGAAAACGCTAGGCATAGTGGAGGTCGCAAACCGGAAAGCCATGCCGATTTCGCGAGCGTCGCAAAACTGCTGGTGAACAACGCCTAAACAAACGGTTCAGCCCGGCTGGCCCTGCTTTAGCCACCTTGCAGCATCCAGCGCAAAATAGGTGAGAATGCCATCAGCACCGGCACGCTTAAATGCCAGCAATGACTCCAGCACGCATGCCTGTTCATCCAGCCAGCCGTTCTGCGCGGCAGCTTTCAGCATCGCATATTCGCCGCTGACCTGGTACACAAAGGTGGGTGCCTTGAATTCGTCTTTAATGCGTCGCAGAATGTCCAGATAAGGCATGCCAGGCTTGACCATCACCATGTCTGCACCCTCTTCCAGATCAAGGCCCACTTCCCACAATGCTTCGTCAGAATTAGCCGGATCCATCTGGTAAGTATTTTTATTGCCCTTGCCCAAACTACCGCTGGATCCTACCGCATCGCGGAAAGGACCGTAGAAGCTGGAAGCGTATTTGGCGGAATAGGCCATGATGCGGGTATGGATGCACCCCTTGCGGTCCAGCGCAGCCCGCACCGCTGCAATGCGCCCATCCATCATGTCTGATGGAGCCACTACGTCTGCGCCGGCCTGGGCATGCACCTGCGCCTGCTGCGCCAATACCGCCACGGTTTCATCATTGATCACATAGCCGCTGGCATCGATCAAGCCGTCCTGCCCGTGGCTGGTATAGGGATCCAGCGCAATATCGGTCATCACCCCCAGTTGCGGGAAATTCTTTTTCAGCTCGGACACAACGCGCGGCAACAGACCGTCAGGATTGAGCGCTTCGCGCGCATCCTCGGTTTTTAGTGCTGCGTCTATTACCGGAAACAGCGCAAGCATCGGTACCCCCAGCTTTACACACTCCTCCGCCTGGAACAGCAATTTGTCCAACGACTGGCGCTTCACCCCGGGCATCGAAATCACCGCTTCTTCGCGCTTGCTGCCATCGAGCACAAATACCGGATAGATGAGATCCGAGGTTGTCAGTAGGTTCTCGCGCATCAGATTGCGCGAGAATGTATCGCGGCGCATCCGCCGCATACGCTTGTGTGGATATTGTCCAAGTACTTGCATGATTTGATCCCGAAAAATATTAAGTGGAACTATTTTAGTATTAGCTAATCTTATGTTCGTGTGGTTTACGCCACAACCCGCTGTCTACTCCCTGAGCGGGTGTCTTAACCTCGTTAAGGCCTTTCGCCCCTGACTTACCCCCTTTGTTCAGGGGCTTTTTTTGCCCATAAATTCATAAGCATACGTCACAGCTGTCACGAGCGAAAACTCCGCCATAATCGGCATTGGCATCATTCTTGTGCAAACCATGAAGCGATCTTCGCCTCAGCCTCTTCCAGCCCCTGCTTTTTCAGGCTGGAAAATAACTGAACCGTGTAATTGGGGTAGTGCTCCTTCAAATGTGTCTTTACGCCAAACAGCGTAGCGGTTGCCTGCTGACGACTGAGTTTATCCGACTTGGTGAGCAGAATATGCACCGGTTTGCCGGTAGTTGCGAACCAGTCCAGCATTTGCTCATCCAGCGGGGTGAGCGGATGCCGTGTATCCATAATCACCACCAGCCCGGCCAGCGCAGAGCGTGTCTGCAAATACTCACTCAGCAAACCTTCCCAATGTGCGCGAACATCAGGCGGCACCTTGGCATAACCATAGCCGGGCAGATCTACCAGAAAGCGGTTATCACCCAGATCGAAATAATTGATATGTTGCGTGCGCCCCGGTGTCTTGCTGGTAAAAGCCAACCGCACATGATTTGCCAAGGTATTGATTGCACTTGATTTTCCAGCATTGGAGCGGCCTGCAAAGGCAACCTCTTTGCCGCCGTGCAGCGGCAGCGCGTGTAAATCGTTAACCGTGGTAAAAAAGACAGCGCGCGAAAATAATCCCATAGTTTTCAGTTACCAGGCCGCAAAAATTTTATCTGCAGCGGCAATCGTCGCCTTGATATCATCCTCGCTGTGCGCAGCCGAAACAAAGCCCGCCTCGAATGCCGACGGGGCGAGATATACCCCTGCATCCAGCATCGCATGGAAGAAACGGTTAAAAGCCTTGGTATCGCAAGCCATCACCTCGGCATAGCTGGCTGGAATCGTTTCGCGGAAATACAGACCAAACATGCCGCCCACCGCTTGCGCGCAAAACTTTACGCCATGCTTTCTGGCACTCGCGCTTAAACCTTCAGTCAATTGTTTGGCAGTGCGCGACAGGCGCTCGTAAAAACCCTTTTCCTGCACCAGTTTCAGCGTCGCCATACCTGCTGCCACCGCCAGCGGATTGCCCGACAGCGTACCCGCCTGATACACCGCCCCGAGAGGCGCCAGACACTGCATGATGTCGCGGCGCCCGCCGAACGCCGCTGCCGGCATGCCTCCGCCCATCACCTTGCCCAGGGTGGTGAGATCCGGCTGAATGCCAAAGTAGCCCTGGGCACCCTGCAAACCGACACGGAAGCCGGTCATCACTTCGTCCAGGATCAGCACCGCGCCGTATTCGGTACACAGTTTGCGCATCGCAGCCAAAAATTCGGGCTTGGGCATGATCAGATTCATGTTGCCTGCCACCGGTTCCACAATCACGGCAGCAATTTCTTTGCCCATCTGCGCAAAAGCCCGCTCCAACCCCGCCGCATCGTTGTAATCCAGCACGGTAGTCAGCGCGGCTATTTCCGCCGGCACGCCGGATGAACTGGGCTGGCCAAAAGTTAGCGCACCGGAACCCGCCTTGACCAGCAAGCCATCCGAATGCCCGTGGTAACAGCCTTCAAATTTAATGATGCGACTGCGTCCGGTAAAACCGCGCGCCAGGCGTATCGCGGTCATCGTGGCTTCGGTGCCTGAACTCACCAGACGCACCATTTCCAGGCTGGGCAGCAGCTTGCACAGGGTCGCTGCGATATCCAGCTCGGCTGCGGTTGGGGCGCCGAAACCCAGACCTTGCGCAGCGGCCTCCTGTACTGCCTTGACGACATCCGCGTGGCAGTGCCCGACGATCATGGGCCCCCAGGAACCCACGTAGTCGATATAACGCTTGTCATCCGCATCCCACACGTAAGCGCCCTGCCCTCGCTTGAAGAATAACGGTGTACCACCTACCGATTTAAACGCGCGTACCGGCGAATTTACGCCGCCCGGTATCAAGCGTTGTGATTGATCGAACAGCTCCTGATTATGTGATGTCTTCATGCTTTTCATTACCCGAATAGTTTTGTTAAACTGCTTGCTGCCTGACGAATATCCTGTGCGTCAAATACTGCTGAAATTACCGCAATCGCATCGGCTCCGGCCTCCACCAGCAGCGCGCCGTTATCCGCATTAATTCCGCCGATGGCAACTATCGGCACTCTCAGCTGCGCGCGTGCCTGATGCAGCAGATCCGGCGTTGCGATAACTGCGCCGGGCTTCACCGTTGACGAATAGAATGCGCCGAACGCCACATAATCCGCGCCTGCACTCTCCGCACCCACTGCCAGCGTCAATTGGTTATAGCAGGACACGCCTATCAGTCTGTCGTTGCCCAGTACAATGCGAGCAGTTTCAACTTCGCCATCCGTTGCTCCCAGATGCACGCCATCCGCATCCACTGCATCTGCCAGTCGCGCATCATCATTTACAATCAAGGTCGCGCCGAACTCATGGGTCAAAGCACGCAAGGCACGCGCCTGGGTCAGGCGTAATACAGCATCGGCAATTTTGTTGCGGTACTGCAACACCCGTACCCCGCCTGCCAAGGCAAGCCGCACACGGCGCAGCAGATCTTCCGTATCAGCACTATCCGGCGTAAGCGCGTAAAGACCCTTGATGCCGCGCACCCTAATGTCTGGTGACAGCAGCGCTTTCTTCTGCGCCATCATCATCTTCCTCATCTTCCCTTGCCCAAAACAGGCGGTCGGGAATATGTTGTCCCATGCCCGGGCGGAAGCCGTATTTCAGGGCTTCCCAGGTATATTCCTGTGCCTCGCGCACTGCCTCTTCCATCGGCAAGCCGTTTGCCAGCAGCGCGGCAATAGCCGACGCCAGCGTGCAACCTGAACCGTGATAGATTCCTGGCAGACGCGGCCAGCTATCACTGCGTATCAGGCCATGCTCGCCATATAAGCTGTTGATAACTTTTGGTGTATTTTCATGTGTGCCGGTAATCAGCACATATTCGCAGCCAAGCCGAATGATGCGCTTGGCGCATTCGTTCAAATCTGGATTGTCCTCTTCGTTGTCCTCATCCTGAATCAATCGGCGCGCTTCCAGGCTGTTTGGCGTAAGAATGGTAGTCTGCGGCAACAGCAACTCGCGCATCGCGTCCAGCATGTCCTCGTTCGCCAGTTCATCGCCGCGACCGGAGCTCAACACCGGATCAAACACCAGCGGAATATCCGGGTAATCTGAAATGATCTCCGCTATTACTGCAATGTTTTCCACACTGCCCAGCAGCCCGATCTTGAATGCGGCCACCGGCATATCTTCCAGCACGGTACGCGCCTGATTCATAACCAGTTCTGCATCGACTGACTGCACATCATCCACGCCGCTCGTGTCCTGCACGGTAATCGCGGTCATCACCGTAAGCGGATGGCAACCCATGCTGGCAATAGTCAAAATATCCGCCTGCATCCCTGCACCCGCGCTTGGGTCGGACGCAGCGAAAGTCATGACGATAGGCGGAATTTCAGGCAGCGTGTCGGACATCGTTGTAAAATGGCAGTCTTAAAATAGTATTTTAACTGATGGGCGCCTCTAAAAATACAAAATTCGCAGCGAGACAAGGCGAGAGTAATATAAGCGCGCGGCCTGTGTATTATATGCAAGCGCTTAAATTTCCTGAGCAACGCCGTATCGCGACGAAATTTGGACTTTTGGGCGGTGCACTGATATCTTTAGTTATGACCCAAACACTCAATACAAGCACTCCGGAATATAAAACCTACATGTGCCTGATCTGCGGCTGGCTTTACCATGAAGCCACCGGCGCACCCGAGGACGGCATCGCTCCCGGCACGCGCTGGGAAGATGTGCCGATCAACTGGACCTGCCCGGAATGCGGCGCGCGCAAGGATGACTTTGAGATGGTGGTAGTCTGAATGCGCATCCTGCACACCATGCTGCGGGTCGGAAACTTGGACAAGTCCATCGCCTTTTATACCGAAGTACTCGGCATGAGACTGCTGCGCCGCAATGACTACCCCGGGGGCAAGTTTACCCTCGCTTTTGTCGGCTTTCAGGACGAAGCGCAGGGCGCGGTGCTGGAGTTGACCTACAACTGGGGGGTCCCATCCTATGAGATGGGAACCGCCTATGGGCATATCGCCATCGAGGTGGAAGATGCCGGCCAGGCCTGTGATCTGGTGCGTGAACGCGGCGGGAAAGTCATACGTGAAGCCGGGCCGATGCAGCATGGCACAACGATACTCGCCTTTATCGAAGACCCCGACGGTTACAAGATCGAATTTATCCAGCGCAAAAACCGCCAGAATCTATAATTTTCCGTCCGTGGCGACGTATTTCGTGATACGCGCAAACTCGGCAACACCCAGATTTTCCGCGCGCAGACGCGCATCAATACCCAGTTTTTCGAAATCAGTCTCAGCCAGATAACTCTTCAGCGTATTGCGCAAAGTCTTGCGGCGTTGCCCGAATGCCGTGGCGACAATTGCGGCAAACAATTTCTCGTCACCCACCGGTACTTCGCTTACGGGCAGCGGAATCATGCGCACGATTGCAGAGTTCACTTTGGGCGAAGGGCGGAACGATTCGGGTGGCACATCGAGCAATTTTTCCATATAAAACCGGTATTGCAGCATCACCGACAAACGCCCGTAGGCGGGCGTTGAAGGCTCTGCCACCATGCGTTCGACCACCTCATCCTGCAGCATGAAATGCATGTCGATAATGCGCTCGGCGTAATTGGAAAAGTGAAACAGCAGCGGCGACGATATGTTATACGGCAGGTTGCCAACAATGCGCAAAGGCCCCGGTATTTCCGCCAGATCAAACTTAAGCGCATCGCCCGCATGGATGATCAATTTGTCCTTGGGATAATCATTTTCCAGCCGCCTGATAATATCGCGGTCAATTTCTACCACATGCAACTGGTTCAACTGTTTGATCAATGGCCGCGTCAATGCACCCAGACCCGGTCCGATCTCTACCATCGTATCACCAACTTGCGGATGAATCGCGCGGATGATATCGGCGATAACCTGCTCATCCACAAGGAAATTTTGCCCAAAGCGTTTTCTTGCTATATGCATCAAATCATCTTCCAAATTAACGCTTCAGTGGAGGCTAACTTGCGTATTTTACAAGTTATGCCGGAGCTAAAGCGTTTTCTGGCAACGTGCATCATTCTAGTCTTTGCCGTTGGACAAGCCGCGTTCGCTTGCAGCCATTTGCGCCGCCATCTGCATCGCCTCCAGCAGGCTGCCGGCCTCTGCGCGCCCCCTCCCAGCCAGATCCAGCGCCGTGCCATGATCGACCGAAGTGCGAATAATCGGCAGTCCCAGCGTGATATTCACGCCGCGTCCAAAACTGGCGTGCTTCAACACCGGCAGACCCTGATCGTGATACATCGTCAGCACCGCGTCGCACTGCGCCAGTCTGTGCGGCGTGAACAGCGTATCGGCAGGCAGCGGCTCGCTTACATCCATGCCCTGTTGCCGCATTTTGTTCAAAACCGGAATAATAATGTCGATTTCTTCACGTCCCAGATAGCCGCCTTCCCCGGCATGGGGGTTAAGACCGGACACAAGAATACGCGGGTGAGCAATACCGAAACGGCGCTGCAAGTCATGCTGCAGGATGATCAGCACCCGTTCCAGCAACTCGCCCGTAATTGCGTCCGCCACCTCGCGCAGGGGCAAATGGGTGGTAACCAGGGCCACCCTCATCCCGCCGCCTGCCAGCATCATCACCACCAGCTTCGTGCCTGTAAGCTGCGCCAGATACTCCGTATGGCCGGTAAAGGGAATGCCTGCGTCATTGATAACGCCTTTGTGCACCGGTGCAGTCACCATCGCGCTAAACTCACCCGACTGGCAACCCTGCGCCGCACGCGACAATAGAGCCAGCACATACGGGCTGTTGGCCGGATTCAGTAGGCCTGCCACGGCTGGCTGCGCCAATGGTAGGTGGAGCACGCGCAGATGGCCGGCAGCGGTCGGAGAAATATTTTGCGGATCGTAGTCGTGCAACTGCACGGACACTCCCAATTGTGCCGCACGCTGCTGCAATAACTGTTTGTCAGACAACACCACAAAGGGAACCGCCTGCGGCAGTTGCGCCAGCTGTAAACACAGGTCAGCCCCAATACCGGCAGGTTCACCGGCAGTCACGGCCAGAAGCGTAGAATAATGCTTCATTAATTGCTGGCTGCGTTGCGATACTCTACGAACGCACGGTCACGCAATTGCCGCAACCACTCCTGATAGGCTTCATCCGACTTGAACGAGCGTATTGCCATTGCTGCCTGCTGTCTTTTCTGTTCCACGCTGATATCTGCATTGCGGCGCTCCAGCACCTGGATTAAATGCCAGCCAAATTCTGTCTGCACCGGCTGGCTTATTTGCCCGATCTTCAACGCGTTCATTGCGTGTTCGAAATCGGGCACGAATGCACCCGGTGAAACCCAGCCCAGATCGCCTCCCTGCGCTGCGCTGCCATCTTCAGAATATAGCTTGGCTTGCTCGGCAAAATCAGCGCCAGCCTCGATGCGGCGCCTGATTTCAAGCAAACGATTCCTGGCCTCGCTTTCGGATGTCAGCTCGCTGGTCTTGATCAGAATATGGCGTGCGTGAGTTTGGGTAATCACTACTGGCATATCTTTATCGCGTTTATTGAGCAATTTGATTATATGAAAGGCATTCGGGCTGCGCAGCACCGCACTGATATCACCGGGTTGCATATTTTTGAGTGCATCCTGGAAGATAGTGGGCAGCCGATCTGCGGTGCGCCAGCCCAAATTGCCGCCTTCCAGGCCATCCTTTGCATCGGAAAATCCTGCCGCGACCTGCGCGAATGGTGCACCGTCATGCAGTTGCTTCCAGGCCTGATCTGCGCGCTGCCTGCTTGCCTGAATTTTGTCCGCACTTGCCTGCTCGGGAATCTGCACCAAAATGTGCGCCAGCTCCATCTCCTCACTTTTTCCTGTCTGCTTCTTTTGCATCGCAAGGTAATTGTCAATTTCATTGTCGCTGACCACCAGCTTGCTGTCCACCTCACGCTCACGCAGTCGCGAAAAAGTCATTTCATTGCGTATTTCTTCACGGAATTTCTTGAAGTCCACGCCGTCCTTGCCAAGTTTGGTTCTGAATTCCGCCAAGGAAGCAAAATTATTTTGTTGCGCAATACGCCCCAGGGCTTTATCCAGTTGCACGTCATCGATACGCACGCCCGATTCCTTGGCATACTGAAGCTGTATCATGTCGATAATCATGCGCTCCAGTACCTGTTTTTCCAGCTCCTTCGCGGCGGGCAGCGGCGTGCCCTGTTTTTTTAACTGCTGCCTGATCTTGTCCATGTAGCTGTCCAATTCATGGCGAGTAATAACATCATCATTCACCACCACGGCAATCTGGTCGACTGTTTCGCCAGAATTCTGCTTGTCCGTCGAGTGCTCCAAATCAGTTGCATTGGCGCCAGCCATGCAAACCGTCCATAGCAAAAGGATATTGACTATTTTGTTAAACTGCATAAGTTTTCTTTCAATAAAAGGGGGTTAAGGCAAGCCTTGTATGGAGTTGACGCGAGGGGTTTCGTTCAGTTTGCTGTAGCCGGGGATGCTTTGTCTCAGGGTCGCAAGCGGATCGGTACCTACAGGCATCAGTTTGTTCAGTTCCAGTTGTATAAAGAAAGCTGTTGAGGTTTCCTGCAATGCCGTCACAAACTGCTGTGCCACCAAACGTAATGCCCAGCAATCCTGATAGTACTCGAGTCCGGCAAGAGCCTGCACGGTGCGCGCTTCCTGCAGGGAATACTGTATCTGCCCTACCAGATGCCAGCGCCCGCTCAACAGCCATTGCGAGGAAAGATCAAGCTGTTTCAAGGTTTTGGTCGGATCGGGATCTGCACTAAAAGTATAATGGTAGCCCAAATTGACGACCTTGCCTGCTTCCGGCAGATAACGTGCCGTTGCAGCGAACATCTCGCTGCGCGTCTCATTGGGGTTGTATTGCCACAGACTGTCCAGCGATAAAGCGTTCGTCATTCTACCGCCGATGCCGACCAGTACATCGGACTGGTTGGTCGTGGCCGTCGGCACACCCAAAGTGACGAGCGGGGTCTGTCGGCTAAATCGCTCACCGATGGCAACACGCAGGCGCTCGTTGCCATTATCAGAGTCCAGAAAACGCGAAGTCAGAGCCGCCGTGACCTGATCGGCATCGCCGATGCGGTCACTGCCTATAAAACGGTTTTCCGTAAACATTTGCATGAAACTGAATGCTGCCGGAGCCGAATCGAAATTTGGCAGCATGTCCTGATTCTGGTATGGAATTTTCACATAGTAGATCCGCGGTTCCATGGTCTGCACATAATCATGTTGATAAGCGGTAAAGTCACGCTCGAGCGTCATGCCGCTGTCCAGGCTGAATATCGGCAACGTGCGTTCAAATTTCGACCCCGTCCCCGGGTTGTTTTCTCCAAGTGAATATTGCGTACTATGCACCCCGATTTTGGGCGTCACGTAATACGCAGGGTCATTCACCAGCGGGTAGGCAACAGTTGGATAAAACACAATCCGGCTGCCGTTAACAGCCGTTGGGTGGTTAAACTCAACATACTCTGCACTTAATGTCGCAATCGATCCATCTATAACGCGCTGTGCACGCAGATTGACTTGCGGCAACTGGCGATACGGCAGGGGTACCGGAGCGTTAGGATCCTGCAATGTCTGGTAATTTTGGACACGTGCAGATGTCGACCACCAACCGCCCGCATAAGACACCACACCCTCCTGCAACAGGTATTTTTGCGTCGCGATGGCCGGTATTGAAGACAGGTCGCGCAGATAGGCATCATCAGAAGCCTGATTCAAATTAAGCCCCGCGCTAAATCCTCCGCCGAGGCTCTGTGTATGCACGAGCGAGGTGAAAGACCGGTCTTGCTGGGTCAACTTGTCAGTCGGCAATTCACTGTAATTAAACGTACCTGTATAACTATTTCCCATATAGCGAAATTCGTTATCATACAGAGTTCCGCGCTTTTCTATAATCCGCGGCGAGAAGGTCGCATCATAATTACTGGCGATATTCCAGTAAAAAGGAATCGTGATCTCTTTTCCGCCATTATTGGTGCTACCCAGCACGGGTCCGAGAAAACCTGATCTGCGCTGATCATTCAACGGAAAATCCATCCATGGCGTATACAATATCGGCACCCCCATAAACTCCACCCGTGCATTATAGGCGGTACCGATTTGCGTATTGCGATCCAGATCCAGCTCGCTCATCTTCAACAGCCAGTCATCATTGCCAATCGGGCAACTGGTATAACTGGCACGCTCAAAACTGTATTGCTGCCTGCCTTCTATATGCATGATTTCGGCATTGCCGCGTACTTTGGTGTCGCTAAAGCTAAATGACGGCTCGGCTATTTCCCCGGTATTATTATCCAGATTCATTTTCAAACTGGGGCCTGTCAATGTGGCGTCCTTCTGTTCGACGCGCACCGAGCCGTCGGCAAACAGTTCTTGGGACTTCTGGAAAAACAACAAATGGTCCGCGCGGATGAATTGATCGCCTTTACGGATTTCGGCATCGCCCGTTGCCTCAAGAATCTGGTCCTGCTTGGCCTCCACCTTGTCCGCTGTAATTCTGGTAGGCGCCTCGTTACTGTCGGCGCTTGAATTCCTGGCCGGTTTGTCCGGTTTTTGCGGCAATGGCGCATCCTCCGCCTGAGCAGGCTGTGCGTATGCATATAAAACTGAGAGAATTATCAGAAAAAAGCGGAAGCGCATGGAGCGGAATTTGCAAATTAAGATGATAAAATCGCACAAATCCGCTAATAAGGCAATCCAAGAATACCAATGAAACGTCAACAGCTGCTTAAAAACTGGCTAACAGGCCTCTACCCCGACCAGCCGTTCACTCTCGCACCCGCTTCGGCAGACGCCAGCTTCCGGCGTTATTTTCGCGCCACTTTTGCCGAGCGCACTCTGGTGGTAATGGATGCGCCGCCGCAGCACGAAGACTGCCGCCCCTTTATTCGCGTGGCTCAATTGTTAGCCGAAGCCGGGGTTCACGTGCCGCAGGTAGTTGCAGAGGACCTGGAGCAAGGGTTCCTGCTGCTGAGCGACCTGGGTAACACTACCTATTTGCAAGTTCTCAACACGGACAATGCGCGCGAACTATATGCCGAAGCATGCAGCTCGCTGATCAAAATTCAGCTTGCCAGCCAGGAAAATGTATTGCCGCTGTACGACGAGACCATGCTGATGCGCGAGATGCGCCTGTTTCCCGAGTGGTATATAGGCAAACATTTGCAGGTGACGCTGACCGAAAAGCAGGCTGCCACACTTGAAACCGCATTTCAGCGCATCGTGCAAAACAATTTGGCGCAGCCTCGCGCATATGTGCATCGCGACTACCACTCGCGCAACCTGATGTTTATCGAAACCCCTCTCTCCAACTCTCTCCCTGACACCCCCCCTATCCATCTTTCCCCCGCAAGCGGGAGAAAGGGCGAACGAGAAATGCAGTTTTCAATCCCTGCGGGAGAGAGTACAAAGGAAAAAGGCAATCTACTACTCTCGCCCGGCATACTGGATTTTCAGGACGCCGTTTATGGTCCTATCACCTACGACCTCGCCTCCTTGTTCAAAGACGCTTACATCGGCTGGAGAGAAGCTGAGGTACTGGACTGGTTGATACGTTACTGGGAAAACGCACGCAAGGCGGGGCTGCCTGTACCTGACGATTTTGGCGCGTTTTACCGCGACTATGAATGGATGGGCGTGCAGCGCCACCTCAAGGTTCTGGGTATTTTTGCGCGGCTTTATCACCGTGATGGCAAGGACGGCTACCTGAAGGACCTGCCGCTGGTCATGGGTTACCTGCGCCGTGCCTGCGAGCGCTATAACGATCTCAAACCGCTGTTACGCTTGCTGGACGAGCTGGAAACGAATAAACCTGAAATTGGATACACATTTTGAGCAGCCTTTCCCCAATCCGCCCCCGCAACGCGTCCGGAAAACTATCGACCAGACACCCGGAAGACAGGGTAAGCGGGAACGGCGTAAAACCATGATGCTGCGCATCTGCCCCCTCCCCAGCCCTTCCCCGCAAGCGGGAGAGGGCACAAACGTGAAAGACGAGAAGCCATGAAGGTCATGTTACTGGCGGCGGGACGCGGTGAGCGCATGCGCCCGCTGACCGACCATACGCCCAAACCGCTGCTTGAAGTTGGCAGCAAACCTTTGATCGTATGGCATATCGAAAATCTGGCAAACGCAGGGCTGACAGAACTGGTAATCAATCACGCGCACCTCGGTAAACAGCTCGAAGCCGCTTTGGGTAGTGGCAACAGCTTTGGTGTAACCATCCAGTATTCGCCGGAGAAATCTGCACTGGAAACCGCGGGCGGCATTGCCAACGCCCTGCACCTGCTGGGTGACGCACCGTTTGCCGTCATCAATGCGGACATCTACTGCGAATATGATTATGCGCAGCTCCCCGCACACGCCGCCCAACTCAATAATAACGGCGACATGGCCCATCTGGTTTTGGTCAACAATCCCGAGCAGCACCCGCATGGCGATTTCGGTTTAAGTAATTCCCGCGTCACTGACACAGCGTCCAAGCTTACTTTCAGTGGCATCGGCATCTATCGGCCCGCGCTGTTTCAACACATACAGCGCGGCACTGTTGCGCCACTCGCGCCGCTGCTGCGCGCCCAAATCGCCGCAAACAAAGCCGGCGGCGAACATTACACCGGCCGCTGGGTGGATGTCGGCACACCGCAACGGCTACAACAACTCGACAATGTTTTGCGCACAACGCACAATACCGCCCATGTTTAATCCTGCCCTTTATCAGCAACGCCGCACCCAGCTGCTGCAACAAATGCAGCGCGGCATCGCCGTCATTCCCACCGCACCGGAAACACTGCGCAATGGTGATGCACATTATCCCTATCGCTTTGACAGCCACTTCCACTACCTCACCGGTTTTGATGAGCCGGAAGCAGTGCTGGTACTGCTTTCCGGAGAGAAACCGCAATCGATCTTGTTTTGCCGCGCAAAAGATATGGAGCGCGAAATCTGGGACGGTTTCCGTTACGGCCCGGAGGATGCGTGCAGGTTGTTCGGCTTCGATGCGGCCTATCCTATCGCGCTGCTCGATGACAGGCTCGCCGAACTGATGGGCAATCAACCCGCGCTGTTTCATCCGCTGGGCGCGCACGCTGTGTGGGATGACCGCATCCTCGCGCTGCGCAGCCGCGTGCAGGCACAAGCGCGCAGCGGCATCACCGCACCCAATGAAATTCACGATGTGCGCACGCTGCTGGATGAAATGCGCCTGATCAAGGACAGCGCAGAAATCGACACCATGCGCCGTGCTGCCGGCATATCCGCTGCTGCACAGGTACGCGCGATGCGCGCCACGCGTCCCGGTAAGATGGAATACGAAATCGAAGCCGAACTGTTGCACGAATTTCGCCACAGCGGCGCGCTGGGTCCTGCCTATACCTCTATCGTGGCGGGCGGAGCCAATGCCTGCGTGCTGCACTACATCAGCAACAACGCGCAGCTGAAGAATGGCGACCTGCTGCTGATAGATGCGGCTTGCGAACTGGACGGCTACGCCGCCGACATTACGCGCACCTTTCCGGTCAACGGAAAATTCAGCGCCGCACAAAAGGAAACATACGAAATCGTGCTGGCCGCGCAGTCTGCAGCCATTGCCGCCGCCCGCCCCGGCTCGCACTGGAACCAGCCGCATGATGCCGCCTTGCGTGTGTTGGCACAGGGCATGATAGACCTCAAACTATGCACCGGCAGCGTGGATGGTGTCATCGAAAGCGGCGACTACAAGCGTTTTTATATGCACCGCACCGGTCATTGGCTGGGGATGGATGTACATGATGTAGGCAACTACAAGGTAAACGGCGAATGGCGCGATCTGGTGCCGGGCATGAGCCTCACCGTTGAGCCGGGCTTGTACATACGTCCCGCTGACAAGGTTTCCGAAGCATTATGGAACACCGGCATTCGTATCGAAGACGATGTCGTCATCACCGCCCGGGGATGCGAAGTATTGACCCATGCAGTCCCCAAAACCGTGGCTGCAATCGAAGAGCTGATGAGAAAGACATGACCGCAAACTGCGACCTTGCGATCATAGGCGGCGGCCCGGTTGGCGCGGCAGTCGCACTCGCTTTGCGCGACAACGGCCTGGACATCGTGGTACTGGAGGCGCGCCATACCAATGAAGCAAGCGTCGACCCGCGTGCACTGGCACTGTCTTACGGCAGCCGTTTGTTATTGTCACAACTGGGGGTCTGGCAGGATATAGCGCAAGTTTCTGCCATCAAAACCATCCACATTTCCCAAAAAAATTCCTTCGGCCGCACCCAACTAAGAGCCGACGATCTGAAGGTTCCGGACCTCGGCTACGTGCTGCCTTATGCCACATTACAAGCTGCCTTGCAAAATGCGCTGGCGGCATGCAACATTAACCTTCAGTACGGCGCAGCCGTCACACAACTGCAAAGTAACGGAGATGGCGCCTGTATTTCCTATCGGCAGGAAGGCGTCGAACAGCAATTAAACGCCCGCCTCGCGGTGGTCGCCGATGGCGGCAAACTGCTGGAAGCCAGTCATCCGGCCGAGATTCACGACTACGGGCAAGGCGCGATTATTGCGCACGTCACCTGCACCGATGCCAAGGCAGATACCGCTTTTGAGCGATTCACGCCGCAAGGTCCACTGGCGTTGCTGCCTTACCTGGGAGGTTATGAGCTGGTATGGACGGTGCCGCAGCACGCCGTACAGGACATACTGCTGTGGGACGACGCCACTTTTCTCGCGCAGCTGCAGCAGCACTTCGGCGACAGGGTCGGTTCATTCCTGAGCGCGGGCGCACGCAGCACCTTTCCATTAAGACTCAGGCGCGCACCCGCTACCACTCTGCCGCACACCGTGCTGATAGGTAATGCCGCACAGACCCTGCATCCTGTGGCCGGGCAGGGATTCAACCTGGGGCTGCGCGATGCGTGGGAACTGGCGCAGGAAATTCAGCGCAACCCTCCTGAATCGCTCGGTTCAATAGAAATGTTGAATAATTACAGAAGCTCGAGGAGGCTCGATCGCGCTGCGGGCATACGCTTTACCGATGGCCTGGTTCGATTATTTTCCAACGACCTGCCACTGCTGGGCGGCGCTCGTGGCGCTACGCTCAGCCTGCTGGATTGTTTGCCCGGTGTGAAAAGATTCGTTGCCAGGCGTATGATGTTTGGAGTTAACGGATAACTATTTTTCAAGCCCCCATGTCAGCGCAAACCAGAAAACTTGCCATTTTGTTCGCCGATATCAGCGGCAGTGCCGCGCTGTATGAAAAACTTGGCGACCAGATGGCGCGTCGGCTAATCGCAAGATGCCTGTCTATACTGAATGGCGCCCTTGCCACGCATAACGGCACGCTAATCAAGACCATAGGCGATGAAATTTTATGCACCTTTCCCTCCGCTGAAGCCGCGCTGAATGCGGCGTGCGAAATGCAGCTTGCGGTTAAAACCGACAATCAAAACAGCGAACGCCCGATGTATATTCGCATAGGCTTCCATTACGGCGAGGTGCTCTGCGAGGACGGCGACATTTACGGTGACGCCGTCAATATCGCGGCACGCGTGGCTGCAATTACGCGCGCCAACCAGATTATGACGACCACCGCCGTGGTCAATGCATTGCCGCTTTCCCTGCATGACAAGGTGCGCAAAATTCTGCGCGCCGACATTAAGGGCAAACAGGAACAACTGGACATTCATCAAGTGATGTGGGAACTGGAGGACATGGGAAGCACGCGCATAGGCTTGTCCGCTTACCGCAAATCGCCAGTCGGCGGCAAGCAACTGGTACTTAATTATCAGGCCCGTTCATACACAATCGACGAGCAGAACAAGAAATTATTACTGGGGCGGGACGACGCGTGCCAGATCATGGTCAACAGTGATTTCGCCTCGCGCCAGCATGCCAATGTGGAATTCAGGTTCGGCAACTTTATCCTTTCCGATCACAGCAGCAATGGCACTTACATTCGCGGCAGCGATGGTGTTGTGGCTCGCCTCAATCGCGAAGACACCGTCCTGCACGGCAATGGTTCTATCAGCCTGGGCCAGCCATACTCCGATAACCCCCTGGATTTAATCGAGTTTGCTATCACTCCGGCAACATGATTTTAACTGCGGCATTCGCGGCATATTGCGCCACAAGGTTCCATCGCTGCCAGGTCACTACAGGGTGGCACGGCTAATTTTATGAAATACGTCAAATCAGAAATCCCGATCGCGCTTGTGCTGGTCATACTTGGGCTGGGCATTGCCTTTGAACATGCAGTCGTGATGCATGGCGGCGCTTTTCTATGGTGTGCCTTGCTGGTCATCTTGTCTGCGGTCATCGGCGTGGCATTTCGCATCAGCCACCATGCAGAAGTGCTGGCAATGCGTTTCGGCGAGCCTTACGGTACTCTGATACTGACCCTCGCGGCCGTATCGGTTGAAGTGGTAATCCTTATTGTGCTGCTGCAAGGCGAACCTAATCCGACCCTGGCACGCGACACGGTCTTTGCCGCGATTATGTTTGATATCAACGGCATCCTTGGTCTCGCGGCAATTGTCGCCGGCCTCAAACACGGCAGCGCCAAATATAACCTGGATTCCGGAAATTCATACATCGCGATGCTGCTGGTTGCGATAGGTGTGGGCATGTTCATCCCGGACTTTGTGCCCGAGTCGCAATGGCGGATTTACTCAAGCTTCTCTGTCGCCATCATGTCCATCATGTATCTGGCCTTTTTGCGTTTGCAGACGGTAGAGCACCGCAGGTTTTTCGAATACTCGGAAGACACCGCCGAAGAAGCGCATGACCAGACGCACAGCCCGAATGCGCTGCATATCGCAATCATGATAGGCGCAATTGTATTGGTAGGCCTGCTCTCCGAAATAATGTCTGTACTGCTCGATGCGGGACTGAGAGGCAGCAACCTGCCCAAAGCCATCCCTGCCGTGCTTGTCGCACTGATATCGGCCAGCCCTGAAATTCTTACCGCGCTGAGAGCCGCGAGCAAAGACCGCATGCAAACCACCGTCAACATCGCGCTGGGTGCCTCGCTGGCGACCGTGCTGCTCACCCTTCCGGTGATCGAAGCTATCGCGCTGATCAACGGTGAACGGATTGTAATGGCGCTCACGCCAATTCAGGCAGGCATGTTATTGCTGACTTTTTTGACGGTGATGAACAATCTGCACGACGGCGAGACCAATGCGATAGAAGGCGTCAGCCACTTCGCCTTGTTCGCTGCGTTTATCGCGCTGGTAACGATGGGGTTAATCTAATGATAAAAGTTCTTGATGATCGCACTTTGAAGGACTGCATGGCTGGCCGCTAATACCGGGCCTGTCTTCGCTGCTCATTGCACGCACGAATATTTATGCCACTTTTTCCCTCTTCCAAATTCAATACTGTGCTTTTCGCGGCAGTCTGGATCGCTCTGGCTGCAGTACTGTTATATTTCATGAATACCAGAGTAAACCCCAATACCGCCGCAACATTGGCGCAATCTGCCGATGTTGTATTGCGGCGAGATTTATCGGGGCATTATCGTGCGGAGGCTTATATCAACGGCATCAAGACCCCCGTCATGGTTGATACCGGCGCCACCGAAGTGGTCCTTTCCCAGGCGTTCGCTGACAAGCTCGGCCTGCACAGTATCAACGCCATCAGGACTCAGACCGCGAACGGCGATACCGTGTCCTATATGACGCGACTCGCCAGCGTCAAGCTTGGCGGCATAGTTGCCCACGATGTGTCGGCTTCAATAACACCCAGCCTGGGAGGTGAAATGCTGTTGGGCATGTCCTTTCTGGGCAGGATGGATGTCAGGCTTTATAAAGACACCATGACCATCCGCTCTGTCAAAGATTAGCCTGCTGGAACTGCGCTGAACAGTTTGCGCCCTTTTTCACTGCATGCTCAAGGACGATCAGTGCGCTGGTGTTCCGCTTGCGGGTCCTTTATATTGTGCGCGCCGAGGTTGCCCTTGCGCGCCCGAGTGTAAACATTGTCAGCCCTCAACTCGCTCGGAATAACGCTGTCATCGTCTCCGCCAATGAAAGAATGATGGGCGCCATTGACATCGATCCGGAGACCTTTGTCGCAGTAACCCGGCCACGGCTTGCAGGCCGAATCTTTTGCGATAATGCAATCGCAATCATACCCCGAGTGGTTCAAGATGATATCGAGGCTAACCCGCAGCCAGAAGCGTGCGTCTCCGCTCACCACCGTCACTGACGCGGTCTGGCAGCAGAAAATATAGAACTTCGTCCCGCCAGTCAGCCGGAAAAGGGAAAAACTGCAGGCGTCACTTCAATGAGATGAATCTGATTGAAGCAGGACGAGGCCGTTGCAAGATAGTAGCGCGGAATGGCATGGCAAGATCTCCTGACACAAGCGACAAAATAATTGTATTTGTGCATTCTTTATCAGCGCCGGATGACTTGGGAAAGCACTGACCCTAAAAAAAGCTCTTGATGTTGCCGGTTTATTTTATCCCCACTGACACGCTACGAAGCGGATGAAATTTCACCGGCTTTGGCCTGTGGCACGGCATTTTCTCGATGATATTTTGAATTGGCACAGATACAATCCCGGCTTCAAGTCCATTAGATTTCGCTGATACTTAAAACGTAATTTTTCAACTGATTATTGCAATATTTCCGTGCGATGAGTAGTATGCATTTCGGGTGCCGATGAAAAATATCAGGAACCGCCATCCCGCCAGTAATGGCCGCCCATCTTTACCCCATTTGGCGGTTTATTCCACTTACGTGGGTGTTTTGCAAGCAGTGTTAACTTACAAGGAGACCACGGCAAACCAAACTTGTCTGATCAATCCGCAATCATGTAGCAGCGACAACATGCGTTTCCAAGGGACGCATGCCACCTAAAAACAATATGGAGGAGAACAGCATGAACGACATTGGATTTTTTCAAAAACTGCCCAAGGCCATACCGGGCTTGGCATTGATTGTGATCACCATGGTGGTGATACGGCTCTGGATCGAGCCCTGGATGGCTAAAGAGGTATTCTTCGGCGAAAAAGGCTGGCTGGTCGCCGTCTTCCACCTTAACTACATCCTGCTGGGGATCATCATGGGTTTGCTCTACCGCAATGTCATCTTTGGCGGAAAAATGCCGGAGATTTTCAGTGACGGCTTCAAACTTTCGCGCCTGATGATCAAGACCGGTATCATTATGCTGGGTTCGCTCTATACATTTAACGCAATCGTGCAGCTTGGCTCCATGGCGATCTTCCTGATCGGCGGCTTCGTGATCCTGACTATCATCATGGTGTTATGGTTCGGTACCATGATGGGTCTGGACCGTTCCATGATCGGTGTGATGGCTAACGCGCTTAGCATCTGCGGTGTTACAGCGGCGGTAGCTACCTCACCAGCTGTCGAAGCCAAGGCATCACACGTGGCCTACGCCATTGCCACGATTCTGGGTTTTGGTATTCTGACCATGTTTATCAGCCCCTTTATCGGTCACGCTCTGGGGCTCACCGACTTGCAGTACGGTGCCTGGATAGGAACCGGCATTTTGAATTCCGGTCAGGTATTGGCGGCGGCACTGGCATTCAATCCGCATGTGGCACCCGGTACTGCAGTCTCCGTAGCCGAGATCTGGAACATCATGCGCGTGATCTCGATCCCGTTCGCAGTGTTCGCGGTAACCGTATGGTATTGGTCAGGCAAACAGGACACCGCAGAAGGCGGCAAACGCAAGGGTCTTGGCACTTTGCTGGTTGAGAAATTTCCGGTGTTCGTCATTGGCTTCCTGGGTATGGTGTTCCTTACCAGCATGGGTGCATTTGGTGATATCGGTCTCAAGGGTGGCCCTGCCGCCTCCGAAACCATCAAGATGATGCGTCTGTGGATGACCTGGATCTTCGGCTTTGGCTTGATCGGTCTCGGCGGCTATATTGACTTCAAGGAGCTTCGTCAAGCTGGCGGCGCACCGCTCAAGCTCGGCCTGATTGTTGGTGTCACCAAATATGTTCTGGCATTGGTGGTGGTATTCCTGATCAAAGATTACCTGGTTGCAATTTAATCAAATTAACTAAAAGGAGAATAAATCATGGCTAAATCAGGTAGCGAAACCATCGGGGCCCCGGGCGACAAAAGCAAAATGACCTTGTTCAAAAATGACCGCGCAGAGGATATAGGTGCGATCATTCTGAGCGTGCTCATCATTGCCACAATCATGGTCTTGACCATGAATAAGCATGCGGCTCCACCGCCTGCACCAGTTGCTCCAGCGGCAGTTACTGCTGCTCCAGCTTCTGCGCCCATGGCACCCGCCGAAGCGGCGAAGAAATAACAATCGGCTGCTTACTGTGAAATTTGAAAACATTGTTGTTGCGGTAGACGGTTCTGACGCCTCGCAAGAGGCGCTGAACTACGCAGTAGAGTTGGCCCGTCAGAGCAATTCCGCGCTGACGGGCCTTTTTATTATCGACGGCGGGTGGTCAGACTATATTGGTAACGACTGGCAATCACCTCAAAACGTGCGTCAAGAATTTCTGGACTACATTCGCAAAGAGCAGGAGCAACAGGCTGAGGCAGCACGTCAGCAATTTGCAATTGCTGCGGATGACATCAAAGATAGCAGCTTCTCTATTCTCGGCGGTGACCCCGTCGATATGTTGATCACAACGGCCAATGCCGCTGATACCGGCTTGCTGGTCGTAGGCCAACGCGTCTTCCAGGTCAGCGGCCGGCCAAGCCTCCGTTCTCTCAGTAAACGATTGGCAGCCAAGGCAACGCGACCGCTAATGCTATTCCCCTGAGCAGGCACGCGCACGGAGTGCATACATGCCTGCCAGCAAAATGGACGTAGAAGGCGCTTCGTTTGCCGCAAAACAATCGCGCCAAAACAACGCCCGCTCCTCACCCGGCGCGACGCTGTTACGCAACTGGCGACGCTTGTCTCCCTGGCCCGGTGGTCGTTGGCTGTTTGGTCGCATTCTCGGCCGCATGGCTCCATACTCAGGCAGTATCTCGCCCCGCATCTGTGAACTGCGGCCCGGCTATGCGCGTGTGGAATTGCGCGACCGGCGACGCTTGCGCAACCACCTCAATTCCGTCCACGCCATTGCGCTGTCCAATCTTGGAGAGTTGGCCAGCGGTATAGCCACTCTCACAGCCCTGCCGCCCGATAGCCGCGGCATTGTGGTTAAATTGACCACCGAATATTTCAAAAAGGCGCGCGGTCTGCTGGTAGCGGAGGCGAGTTGCGAGGTGCCGCAGGTGGTGGATCAAGACATGGACTATGTGGCGCAGGCCGAGATCCGCGATCACGACGGTGATGTCGTGGCGCGCACCACGGTCGTGTGGCGGCTGGGGCCTGTATAAACCTGCCTTGACCGTATTGCCGGGTAATTTTCCCGCCACATGGGCAACGGTACTATTCATCCATGTTTCTCCACTACTTCGCAGAAAGAGAATAATGTGGAAATACAAGATCAGCTTTGCCAGTAGCAGCGGATTTGCAAGCGAGGCGCAAGTTGCCATGCAGATTTTTTGCGATTCCATCCGCCGAGGCACGGATACGTGCATTCTCCATTGCAGCCAATACGTGTCCGTCACGTTCGCCATCGACAATGGCGCGCAGAATCTTCTGCCCCGTCTCGGCAACCGCATCAGAGATCACGTTGGTGAGCTGAATATCCATCTGCGTAAGCGTCTTTTGCATGTGCTGCACTTGCCCGGCCTTGGCCCTTCAGGAGCATGCTACGCTGGCACCACAAGGCGCGTCGTCACTGTGTATTTCTTCGAGCCACGCAATCCTGGCCCGTTGTTGATGAACAACTTTGCCATTGTCTCCACCATCTTAAGAACTGCAACTGCTATTGCCTATGATATTCAGACGAAGAACCGGGAAATGGACTCTTCAGGCTAAGTCGATCATGTCAGAGCTGAGCGATACACAACATTTCACACTTCAGCAACAGGCAGCACACAGTCGGGTAGTGAATGATACGAGAGCAAAAAAAACTGCACTTCAGAATTAAATCAGCCAATCTTCTTGGCATCTATCAGATGCACGCTCGCCAGAGGATCAACGAGGCCAATATCAAAATTGAAGTTTTTTGGCCATAAATAAATAAGGCTTTTCCATATTCTCCTTTTTAAATTTCAGTTCTGTTATTCCGCATAGCGCATTTTGAATTATTTCATTGCAATTAGAAAATCGAATTCAAAATATAAGGGCGTAATGGTTTTATTCAAACATTCAGATGGCTTTATTTCTCTGGTCGAAGACGACCAGCAATTCTGGGATCTGTATTATTGAATTCAGTCAATACGAGAATGTGCGGATAAGCCCTATTGAATGTCGTCGATGTTGGAACTGACTACATTGTTGCTTGTGGCTTATAAACGAGTGGTTGGCAGGTTGTTACGCAAAGGTGCAATACCTGGCATTTATAAAATAATAAGTGTTACTGCCAGGGAGACAGCTGTATCAAGACCAGTCTGCAATAACGCGGCTTGGTAATGTAGACAGATAAATGGAGGCAACCATGAAACGCAAATGGTTCATGGCATTTTCGCTTCTGCTTTTCCTGGGCTTAAGCGCCTGTGGAGGAGGTGGTGGTGGAGGGACACCACCGCCTGCTACCGACAATTGCGTGTGGGGCGGTTCCAATTGGAATGCATGCAACTGGCAGTAGGTGAGGCTCGATTATTTTTCGTTTATAGATATATAGGCAAACATTGGAGGATACAATCATGAAATCATTTTTACATCTCAAAAGTACCCATACGCAAGTAATCGTGGCACTGATTGCTTGTGCCAGCAGCATGAGCTCAAGTTATGCTGGCGTAACGATTCCGAACACCTTCACGACTGGAACAGCCGCGGTGGCAAGCCAAGTAAATGACAACTTCACTGCCCTGGCGAGCCAAATGCCTGGTATAGAGTGGGCAGCCATTTCTGCCACCGGTATTGATGTAAGTACCCGTGGCAACGATAACTGTAAGCGCGCCGACATCCGGTTATATTGTGGTTCGCTTTGATGGTCAAGGAGTGGCAGCGTCCGGAGACCGTTTGGTTCTGGCAGCGAGCAATACGTCGCAAACCTGGGGGTCAATGACGGAAATGTTGGATTTCTAGGAGATGATAATCCACATCCTTTCTCACACACGCGAGTGTATTCAGTTCCCAGTGCCGGGAATTACACATATTATGCAGTTGCTCAAAACTACGTAAATACTGCGGGCCCGGGCATTGCGTCTATCTATGGGACCCTAACTGCGCAATTTTACCCAAATCGATTCTGAAATACGCAGATCACAACATGGCCGGGCTTATATTATAATTTTCACAGACCCGAGGACGTGTATCTGAACAACACGAAATCACGCGAAGTACTCCATATATTCACATCCTCACTAATTTGATTCGCCTATCCCCTTAAGCAGGTGATGATTTTTCATCTGCCATTCTCTCAAAATAAGCATTTTCCTTAGTCGTAATTAAGGATTCTCCTTATTCTATTGTCCGGATATTAGTTTTAATATTCATCATGCTCCAAATTGGAATTGGTTTATGACAGTTTTATTGCGATGCAAGAAATAGAAAAACACGGTGTTGCAGACATACTGTTCGAAACCAGGTTCAGAATGGAGGCTTTCTGAACTAACTATTTGATTATATAGGATATATTATTTATTCGACGGAACTTACAATTGACTCCTTTTTTGGGTTCAAGCTTTTACCCTATTTTGCTCAACATGAGTGGAATCTAATAACAACAAGCGAAATGCCGATGCTAGGCAAGAGCAAGGGGAGAACAAAATGGACAATAAAACTTTTGAAATTGGTTTGGTGGGTGCCGGGGCGGTGTCCGCAGGGGCATACACAGCAGGTGTGATCGATTTCATGGTCTATGCGCTGGACCAGTGGTATGACGCCAAAGGCAAGAATGGGCAAGCACCCCCTCATGATGTAAAAATTTCGGTTTTTTCCGGAGCCTCTGCCGGTGGAATTACGGCCGCTCTTACCGCCGGATATCTGGGCTCGGATCAACCCTCGGTAACCGACGATGAGCATGGTCGCGCGAACAACGGCCAGAACAAACTGTTCGATTCATGGGTAGACCGTATTGATATTTCAAGCCTGCTCGAGAGTCGCGATTTGAGCGACAAGGAAAGCCCGGTAGTTTCGCTGCTTGACTCTTCTGTTCTACTGGAAATAGCGTACAGCGGCCTGGATGTGGCCCCAAGAAAAACCAGGCGCCCTTATGTAGCCGAGAATTTCGAACTTCTGCTGGCGGTAACCAATCTTCGCGGTGCGCCATATGCATTCAAAATTGATAGTGACCATGCAACAAACTACAACATGTCGCTGCACGCAGATTATGTGCGTTTCCGCCTCAGCGATTCTGAATCAGTGGCACTGCCGGATTGCTGGGTGATGAACTGGAATGATCTGGGTAAGGCTTCACCCGTTAAGGAGCAACTCAAGTTATCCGCCCTGGCCTCCGGAGCCTTGCCATTTGGTTTGGCGCCTCGAACCTTAAGCCATTTGACCCCGGGAAACAATCTGCAAGACTGGTACAGCACACGCACCTGGCCTGTGCACACTCCCGACGGCCATCCACACCAATGCGTTTCTTCCGATAATGGCACTGCAACCTGGGATGAGTTGAATGCAAAATACCAGTTCAACTATCAATGCATTGATGGAGGCATCATGAACAATGAACCGCTGGGGCTTGCCACACACGCACTGGCTGGAACGAATGGGGAAGTTGACAAAATGGATAAGTTTGCTCACAAAGCCGTGCTTTTAATCGATCCTTTTCCGAATAAGGCAACACTCGATGCCGATTATTCGGAAGCTCCCGATTTGCTTAAAACCGCAATCAGCCTGTTTTCAGCACTTAAGAATCAGGCACGTTTAAGACCCGATGAATTGATTTTGGCCGCGCAATCGGATGCCTATTCACGCTTCATGATCGCACCGAGCCGGGATGGGGCGCCATATCCGATAGCAAGCGCCGCCCTCGGCGGTTTTGGCGGTTTTCTTAAACGCGATTTCAGGTCACATGACTACTTCCTCGGGCGGCGCAACGCGCAGAAATTCCTGCTTGATCATTTCGTGCTTCCCGAAAACGACCCCTTGTTTGCGGGCTGGATAGATAAAAGCATGAGAGATGCTTTTTGTGTAAGGCAAAGCGACGGACAACCAAAATTGGAAAAAGGCCAACGCTTGCTTCCTATCGTTCCTCTCGTCGGTGAAGCCAAGAGCACTCCATGCTACCAGGCCGAATGGCCCCTCTTCACGCTGGAAGACCTTGCACAACTTATAGAGCGCATCGAAAGCCGGGTAGACGTTGTCATAGACCGTCTGGTCGATCAATATTTCAAGAGCAACAACATGTTTGTTCGCCTTGTAGCGAAAATTGTGCTCGGCCAGAAAAAGAAGGACATGGTTAATTTTGCACAGGCAAAGGTAATTTCGGATCTAAAAAAAATGAACTTGATGAGATGACGGGCACAGCGTTTCAATCCACTGGCTACAGCGCAATATAATCGCGACGCGCGAGTGAGTTGGAATGCTGTGCTTTTTTATCACTATCACTAAAACGAAAAAGGAGAAATGCCATGAATAAACCGGAACACACCAACGAAAACAGAGCCGTCGAATTACCCCGGCGTAATTTCCTGCAGATAGCATTGCTGGGAGGTACTGCCACCCTGCTGGCGTCAATGCTGCCGGCCGGAATGGCCAATGCCGCAAGCGACACCGAAGCGCTGCTGCTGGGTTGCATGGATTTTCGGCTGATGGATGAAATCGAGCGCTATATGACCAGCCGCGGCCTGCGGGACAAATACGATCATATGGCGCTGGCCGGCGCCTCTCTGGGGGCGCTCACCGACAAGTATCCGGCGTGGAGCAAGACCTTCTGGGATCATGTCGGTCTGGCTGTCGATCTGCACCATATCCGCAAGTTGATTGTCATGGACCACCGTGATTGCGGCGCATACAAGGTTATTTTGGGCGAGGATTTTGCCAAGGATCCCGCGAAGGAGAAAAAGGTACACAACGAGAAACTGCATGAACTGGCCAGACAGGTCAATAAACATTATCCGAAGCTGGAGGTTGAGTTACTGCTCATTGATCTTGACGGAACAGTAGAAGCCATCTCTTAACACAGCAAGTTGATATGAAATTCGAGCGTTTTTTTCTGCATACCTTATGCTAATCTCGCGCATTGTGTGACTCACCGGTTTGACTTCCCAGCGCGCAAAAGTCGGCAATCTGCTGCAACAAAATTTTTACGGCACGATTAGCGGCGATGACGCCTTCATAGGGATCATCGCCGGGAACTGCCTCTACTACATCAAATTCACGGCTTGCCAGCACCCTTCTCCGCCCTATATCAAGCAACTGGGCGCGTACGGTCAGATGGACCTGGCTCGGCCGTGTCATGAACTCATGCTGCAGACGTATAATTTCAGTATCCAGGCGCAAATCTGCGTTGGCGGAACTGCGCGCATCCAGCACGGCCTGATATTTTGCACTGTGCTCAAGCGCCTTCACCAGCAGTGGTGCCAGCATGCGTGCCGGGCTGTCTACCCATTGATTCTCGGAAAAATAGCCGATTTCATAAAGCCTCTTTGTGTAAACCATACGCGGTGAATTAAAGCCGGATAGTGCACTCGGCGTATTCACGACTATGGTCTTCTCCCCTGCTCCGGTAGCAACGGGTTCGAACTGCGCTTCCAATGCATAGGTATTGATAGTTGCCGGCTTAACCGGTTGCAACACGGTACATCCGCCCAGTGTCAGGCTTGCCAGTCCGGTGACGATAACTGCAGCGAAATTGCGTAAAACATGTTTCAAATTTTTCATACCTTATTCTCCAGGTCCGCGTTGACGGGGTTCCTTTCCGCGCACCAATATGCTGGGGTCCTGCTCGATCTGATTGCTGACTCGCTGCAATGACACGGTCAATTCGCGCATTTCCACTACCAGCCTTTCCAGTTCGGGCAATCCTTGCTCTGCAAAATGCCTCGCCCCCGGCGCTACGCTATCAACGGTTTTACGCACGCTTGCGCTGGTTTCCGTCGTGTCTTTTGCCATTTTCTCAACTGCTTCCGCACTGTGCCCAACCCGCTCGATCAACAGCGGCAACTGCTCGCTGATTTTTTCGGCATTTTGCAAGGTGCGCGAGGTGCTCGACATCGCTTTATCAAGATCACCCTTGTGCGCAGCGAGAGTCGCGCTCAATTTTGCAACATTTACCAGTACCTGTTTCAGCGCATGCCGGTTCTCATCATCCAGCAGGGCATTCAAATTTTCTGTCGTTTTATTAACACTAAATAACAGGCCGGTCACGGCCAGATCAAGTCTACCCAGCAAGGACAGGCCAACCTTTATTTCTGGATATGGAGGTTTAACTGAAGGTTTCAACAGCGGAGAATTGCGGCTGCCGCCGTTTAACTCGACATAGGCAATGCCGGTCAGGCCTTGCGCTTTTAGTATCGCCACCGTGTCTTCTGTTATCGGGGTGCCGTGCTCAATGTTTAACTCAAGGCGCACTTTCTCGGAATTGGATTTGTCCAGCGATATTTGCCGAACTGTTCCTACATTTACTCCGCGAAATTTTACTGGCGCATTCAGGTTCAAACCTGAAACCGATTCATCCATATACGCCACATAGGTGTCATATGCTTTGCTGTATTGAGTGCCGGCACTCAGCCACAACACACCAGCTATCATCGCGGCTGAAAGCAGCGATACAAATAGACCGACGATGACGTAGTTTACTTTTGTTTCCATGACTGTTCCCGTGCTGCACGGCCGCGCGGCCCGTAAAAATATTCCCGAATGACAGGGTGAGGTGATTCAGACAACTCCTCCATTGTACCGACACCCAAAACTTTGCCTTCACCCATCACCGCAACCCGATCCGCTACTCGCCACAGCAAATCAAGGTCGTGGGTCACCATCATGATGGTTAAATCGAGTGACTGTTTCAAGTGCAACACCAGCTCATCAAATCCGCTCGCACTCAAAGGATCGAGCCCTGCCGTGGGTTCATCCAGAAACAACAATTGAGGATCGAGTGCCATCGCTCGCGCCAGAGCAGTTCGTTTGCGCATGCCGCCGCTTAACTCGTTGGGAAGCTTGACGCCCGCGCTGGCGGGTAGCCCCGCCAATGAAATTTTGATTGCAGCCAGCTCATTAATGAGCGCATCGCTCAAGCCGGTATGCTCACGCATAGGCAAGCCGACATTTTCTGCTACAGTCATCGAACTGAATAATGCGCCCCGCTCAAACATGACCCCCCAGCTTTTTCTGAATGATAAGGCAGCTTCATCATCCATCCCCAGCACTTCCTCTCCGAATACGCGAATGGAGCCGGATTGCGGGCGATGCAATAAAAGAATCTCGCGCAGCAAAGTTGACTTGCCGCAGCCGCTGGAACCCGCCAGCGCAAAGATCTCGCCGCGCCGTACTTGCAGGCTGACATTATCATGCACCACCGCATCGCCAAAGCGGGTGCAGATATTGGAAATATGGATGACAGACTCGCTCGTTGTTTCTTTCATTTCAGATTTTCAACCAGCTAAAAATTACCGAAAACAGCGCGTCAGCCACAATAATCAGGAAAATAGCCTGAACCACGCTGACGGTGGTTTGCTTGCCTACACTTTCAGAGCCACTGCTCACCTGCAAGCCCTGAAAACATCCCACCATGGCGATAACTGCTGCAAATACCGGTGCCTTGCCTATTCCAACCAGGAAAGCAGACAGATTCACTGCATCACCGAAACGTTCCATAAAATCAAAGTAACTCACGCCCAATTGAGTTTTCGCCATGACCATACCCCCCAGCACCCCCATCATATCTGCGAAGACGCTCAACAGCGGTAAGGCTATGACCAGCGCCAGCACCTTGGGCAACACCAGCAACTCCATGGGGGAAATTCCAATCGTGCGCAAAGCATCGATTTCCTCGGTCACTTTCATCGTGGCTATCTGCGCGGCGAACGCCGAGCCGGAGCGCCCCGCTACAATAATGGCGGTCATTAGCGGCGCCAGCTCCCTGAGCATGGACAGCCCCACCAGATCGACAATAAAAATATTTGCACCATAGCGCTGCAGCTGTCCCGCACCCTGATAGGAAATGACCACGCCCATCAAGAATGCAAGCAGACCGACAATCGGCAGAGCATCGAAACCCGCGCCTTGCAGATTATGCAAAATTTGCCGCCAGCGTATGCGCGACGGCTGCGCAACAGAGCGCAAAGTCACGATCGAGACTTCACCCAAAAATGCAAGCATCCCGAGAACCTGCTGCATATGGGGCCATGCGACCTGGCCAATTTTTTCCAAAAGATTAGATTGCGCGTGCAAAGGAAAAGGCCCCGCGCTCAAATCGATCGGTTTAATCACATCAAACAACGCTTCGTGTTCGGGATGCTGACCATGCAACGTGATCGCATACCCATTGGCTTCGAGCTTTCGTAGCGTGCGCTGCAACAGCCAGGCTCCTGCTGTATCCATTTCAGAGATACCTGCAACATCAAATTGCAGGAGCTTCTCCTCCGGCCATGACAAACTATCAATCCTGTGCTCCAGATTTGAAATGCCATCCAATGCCCATGTCCCGCCACAACGCACGATATTCCCGGGTTGATTGATGTCAATAGTGGCGATGGTTACAGGTTTAGAATTTAAACTCATGCTTCAACGTGATAAATAAGGACAGGGACCGAACTTATCTGGTGCCTTTTGCGCCGAATTCAATCAAAAATGTACTTCACAGCTCAACCATATCCCTTTCCCTATTTAAGGGAAAGAAGAAATCGGCCGCTGAGATATTCATGACGGCACTCGGCATACCTGCACTTCTCGCAGGCGCTTTGACTTCAGGCACCACTGGCAGCAGCTTGAGCGATCTCCAGTCCGTCAACCAGAAGCTGAGTGACAGTCTGGCGCAAAAAAGCGGCATATCTATTGACGAGAAACCCACAAATATCACACGTCTTGAGACTACACCGGCAAATACTCAATCTCCCGCATCCGGATTGGGTATCCCGCTTATTACTGATGTGCAGGCACAAGTAGATCGAGCAGCTCCGGAAATTAATGAGGGATTGAGGCTCGGCATCAGCATGAAACAAACCCCCTATCTAACCATCCTGAGGGAATTTAACAACAAGACTGAGGCCATGCAGGCAGCGGCGGAGTTGCGCAAAATCATTCCAAGTGCGAGAGCGGTAAAATCAAACACGAGTTATCTGGTGATCGATGGCGGGAAACCCAGAACCAAGTCTGAAGCCTTGCTGAGAGCGATCAATCTGCAAAAAACAACGAGCCTGAAACCCTATTTGTTACAGGCCAAGTAAGCAGGATCCAATCAGGATACTGCGACTACGAGGAGGCGCTCACTACTTGTATTTTGTATTCTCTAATCTAGACTCAAAATCATGCCGAAATATTTTTCAGCCGTTTCAGAAGTTTTTCATGTATCCCGCCAAAGCCGCCATTGCTCATTACCAGTACCTGATCACCGGGCATGGCTGCTGCGGCTATCGCTTCAATCAGCTCATTCAAATCATCGCTGACCATGGCCTTGCTGCCTAATGGCGCCAGTGCAGTACGCGCGTCCCAGCCCAGATTTGCACTGTAGCAAAATACTGTATCAGCATCCTTGAGGCTGGCGGGTAGTGCGTCTTTCATCACTCCCAGCTTCATCGTGTTGGAGCGCGGCTCCAGCACCGCGAGAATGCGCGCCTTGCCTACCTTGCAGCGCAAGCCTTCGACCGTGGTGGCAATAGCTGTCGGGTGATGTGCGAAGTCGTCGTAGACGGTGATGCCGTTTACAGTGCCGCGCACTTCCATGCGGCGTTTTACGTTTTTGAATTCACTGAGAGCGGCGAGTCCTTGTGCGACTGGTACGCCGGAGTGGCGTGCGGCGGCGAGTGCGGCCAGTGCATTCATGCGGTTGTGTTCGCCCATCAGGTCCCACTGTAACGTGCCCTGAGATTTGCCATTCAGGGTGACATGATTTTCATCGTCAATCTGCCAGCCCCTCTCTGCAGGCGGGAGAGGGTGGCCGAATTGTTCTACCGGAGTCCAGCAGCCTCGTTTGATGACTCTGTCCAGCGACTCTTCACGTCCGTTGCTCACGATCAGGCCGTTGCCGGGAACGGTGCGCACCAGATGGTGGAACTGTGTTTCGATTGCGGCGAGATCCGGGAAGATATCGGCGTGGTCAAACTCCAGGTTGTTTAGCACGACGGTGCGCGGGCGGTAATGGACAAACTTGGAGCGCTTGTCGAAGAAGGCGGTGTCGTATTCATCCGCCTCAATCACAAAGAAAGGCGAGTCGGTCAGGCGCGCGGAGATGCCGAAATTCTGCGGCACGCCGCCGATCAGGAAGCCGGGATTCATGTTGGCGTACGCTAGTATCCAAGCCAGCATCGAGCTGGTGGTGGTCTTGCCGTGAGTACCTGCGACGGCAAGCACCCACTTGTCATACAACAGCGCTTGCGCCAGCCATTGCGGGCCGGAGACGTAGGTGAGGTTGCGATTGAGTATTTCTTCCATCAGCGGGTTGCCGCGCGACACCACGTTGCCGATGACATACAGGTCCGCATCCAGCGCAAGTTGCTCTATGCCAAAACATTCAATTAATTCAATGCCTTGTGATTCAAGCTGGGTGCTCATCGGCGGGTAGACATTGGCGTCGCAACCGGTGACGCGGTAACCGGCTTCTTTTGCCAGCACCGCGATGCCGCCCATGAAGGTGCCACAAATTCCGAGGATATGTATATGTGTTGGTTTGCTCATTATCAATTCACCGCAAAATTCCGGTTTTGTCATTCCCGCGCAGGCGAGAATCCAGTTCAATTACACCACTGAATACCCGATCAGGTCTGGCATGACGAGGTTTAGTTTCGGAAAATAAAATAGACCGCACCCATCAGACACAGTGCGGCATAAAGGTAATCCAGTTTCAAAGGTTGATTCATGTACAACACCGCGAACGGTACAAACACCGACAGCGTAATCACTTCCTGCAATATCTTGAGTTGCCCGAGATTCAGCTCGGTATAACCGATGCGGTTGGCGGGCACCTGCAACAGGTACTCGAACAACGCGATGCCCCAGCTCAGCAGTGCGGCTATATACCATGGCGAACTTGCCAAATTTTTAAGATGTCCATACCACGCAAAAGTCATGAACATGTTCGAAGCCAGCAACAGCAGTGTGGTCTGCAACAGCGGATGATTGAACAGCCAGTTCATCGAAAAATAGAAATTACGCCGGAATTATAAAGGATGTTTAACGTACAGCCAGCAATTCAACCTCAAACACCAGTTGCGCATTCGGCGGAATCACGCCGCCCGCGCCACGCGATCCGTATGCCATCGCCGGTGGAATGATCAGCATGCGCTGGCCACCCGCCTTCATGCCCTCGACACCGCGATCCCAGCCCGGAATGACCTGCCCTTCGCCCAATGCAAATTCGAATGGTGTATTGCGGTCGCGCGAGCTGTCGAATTTTTTACCGTGATGATTCGGCGCCGCCTCGTCGTAGAGCCAGCCGGTGTAATGTACAGAAACGGTTTTGCCTGCCGTTGCCAGCGCGCCGTCACCAATCTTTACATCGGTCTTCACCAGTGCGGCCAGGGCGGCAGGATCAATCTGTTTGGCAGGTTTGGGGCTGTAGGCAGCGAAAAAATAAAATCCGGCCGCTGCAATAACCGCCAGCGGCAAATACCATGAATGCTTATTCATATTCATTAATGTCTTCCCGAATATTTCTAATTATCGTAATTCAGCACAGGTGCCAGCCAGCGCTCCGCCTGTTCCAGCGTCCAGTTTTTGCGTTTGGCGTAGTCTTCAACCTGGTCCTTGCTTATTTTACCGATGGCAAAATATTTCGACTGCGGATGTGAAAAATAAAATCCGCTGACGGCGGCTGTCGGCAGCATCGCGAAGCTCTCGGTAATGGTGATGCCTGCATTGAGCGGTGCCTGCAGCAGCTCGAACAGGGGTCCTTTTTCGGTATGTTCGGGGCAGGCAGGGTAACCGGGGGCGGGGCGGATGCCGCGATATTTTTCGGCGATCAGGGCCTCGTTGTCCAGCGCTTCGTCTGCCGCATAACCCCAGAATTCGCGCCGCACGCGCGCATGCAGCAACTCGGCGAAGGCTTCTGCCAGACGGTCAGCCAGTGATTTCAGCATTATGGAACTGTAATCGTCATGCTGTTTTTCGAACGCTTCAACTCGCTCATCAATACCGATACCGGCGGTTACCGCGAAGCCACCGATATAGTCTGCAATGCCTGTTTCTTTTGGTGCAACAAAATCGGCCAGGCAGTAGTTCGGAATGTCATCCGGCTTTTTGGTTTGCTGGCGCAGGTTGTGCCAGGTTATTGCGACTCTTTTACGCGACTCATCTGTGTAAATTTCCACATCATCGCTATTCACCGTGTTGGCCGGGAACAGGCCGAATACCGCATTCGCGGTAAGCCATTTTTCGCTGATGATTTTTTTCAGCATCTCCTGCGCATCGGCAAAAAGTTTGGTCGCTTCCTCGCCCACCACGCTATCCTGCAATATCTTGGGATAGCGCCCGGCCAGTTCCCACGCCTGGAAAAACGGTGACCAGTCGATGTACTCGGCAATTTTGTCCAGCGGATAGGCTTCGAATTTATACACGCCGGTCAGCCATGGCTTGGGCGGTGTGTAGTTTTTCCAGTCCGCTTTAAATCCATGTGCACGCGCTTCGGCAAGGGTGACATAACTGGCCTTGCCTTTCTTGTCTTCGTGCTGCGCACGTTTGTTGATGTAATCGGCCTTGATCTCGGCAACGTATTCGTCGCGCAGCGTATCAGACAACAGATTGCTGCATACGCCCACGGCGCGCGAGGCATCGGTCACGTACACCGTGGGGCCGCTACGATAGTTGGGTTCAATTTTTACTGCAGTGTGCACACGTGAGGTAGTTGCACCGCCGATCAGCAGTGGTATTTTGAAACCCTGCCGTTCCATCTCTTTAGCGACATGCGCCATTTCTTCCAGCGACGGGGTAATCAGGCCGGATAGACCGATGATGTCGGCCTTGTGCTCGCGCGCGGTGTCGAGTATTTGCTGGCACGGCACCATCACGCCCATGTTGATCACTTCGAAGTTATTGCACTGCAGCACGACCGTGACGATGTTCTTGCCGATGTCATGCACGTCGCCCTTGACGGTGGCCATTACAATCTTGCCCTTGGTAGAAAGATCGCCGGAGCGCAGTTTTTCCGCTTCGATATACGGCACCAGATGCGCCACCGCCTGCTTCATCACACGCGCGGATTTCACCACTTGCGGCAGGAACATTTTGCCCGCGCCAAACAGGTCACCGACCACGTTCATGCCGGTCATCAGCGGCCCTTCGATCACCTCCACCGGGAACTTCGCCTGCAGGCGTGCCTCCTCGGTGTCTTCCACGATGTGGCTGGTAATGCCGCGCACCAGCGCATGGGTCAGCCGCTCCTGCACCGTGCCTTTGCGCCATTCGAGGTCTTCAACCTGCACCTTGCCGCCGCTCTTTACATTTTCTGCCAGCGTCACCAGCCGCTCACCCGCATCGGGGCGGCGATTCAGCACCACGTCTTCCACCGCATCGCGCAGGTCGCGCGGAATTTCATCGTACACGCCTAGCTGGCCGGCGTTCACAATGCCCATTGTCATGCCTGCTTTCACCGCGTGATACAGGAACACCGTATGGATGGCCTCGCGCACCGCATCGTTGCCGCGGAAGGAGAACGATACGTTGGAGACGCCGCCGCTTATCTTGGCGTAAGGCAGGTTCTGCTTGATCCAGCGCACGGCCTCGATAAAGTCCACCGCGTAGTTGTTGTGTTCCTCGATGCCGGTCGCGATCGCAAAAATATTCGGATCGAAAATAATATCTTCCGGCGGAAAGCCGACTTCGTTTACAAGCAGGTCATAGCTGCGTTTGCAGATATCGATTTTGCGCTGATAGGTGTCGGCCTGGCCCTGTTCATCAAACGCCATCACTACCGCTGCCGCGCCGTAACGCCGCACCAGCTTGCCGTATTTGATGAACTCGGCCTCGCCTTCCTTCATGCTGATGGAGTTGACGATGGCCTTGCCCTGCACGCACTTGAGACCGGCTTCTATCACGAGCCACTTTGATGAATCGACCATCAGCGGCACGCGCGAAATGTCCGGCTCGGATGCCAGTAAATTCAGGTACTTAACCATCGCCGCCTGCGAATCGAGCATCGCCTCGTCCATATTGACGTCGATCACCTGCGCACCATTTTCCACCTGGTTGCTGGCGACGCCCACTGCTTCGGTAAATTCTCCATTGAGAATCAGCCGCGCAAACATCTTGGAGCCGGTGACGTTGCTGCGCTCGCCCACGTTTACAAACAATGATTCGTCGCCGATATTGAACGGCTCCAGTCCGGACAAACGGCACATTTTTTCGATTTCCGGAATACGGCGCGGCGGCAGGCCATGCAACGCATCGGCAATCGCCTTGATATGCGCGGGTGAGGTGCCGCAACAGCCACCGGCGATGTTGAGGAATCCGCTGGTCGCAAACTCCTTGATTACCCTGGCAGTATATTCGGGTGACTCATCATAGCCCGTTTCCGACAGCGGATTGGGCAGGCCCGCATTGGGATGCGCGCTGACGTAGGTGTTAGCCACGCGCGACAGTTCCTCGATATAGGGGCGCATCAAATCGCCGCCCAATGCACAATTAAGGCCTATCGACAGCGGCCTGGTATGCGACAGCGAATTCCAGAAGGCTTCGGTGGTCTGCCCGGACAGGGTGCGCCCGGATGCATCGGTAATGGTGCCGGAAATCATGATGGGCACGCGCACATTGTGTTTCTCGAAGTATTGCTCAATCGCAAACAGCGCGGCCTTCGCATTCAATGTGTCGAAAATGGTTTCCACCATCAGCGTATCCGCGCCGCCATCGAGCAGGCCGCGTATCGACTCGGTATAGCTTTCCACCAGCGAGTCAAAATTGATATTGCGGAAACCGGGATCATTTACGTCCGGCGAGATCGACGCTGTGCGCGTAGTCGGGCCCAGAACACCGGCAACAAAGCGCGGCTTGCTGGGTATCTTCGCTTCAAATTCGTCGCACACGCTGCGCGCCAGTTTCGCCGCTTCCAGATTAAGCTCGTAGACAAGATGCCCCATCTGGTAATCGTCCATCGATACGGCATTGGCATTAAAGGTGTTGGTTTCCAGAATATCCGCACCCGCCTCCAGATATTGCGAGTGTATCTCGCGAATGATCTGCGGCTGCGTCAGTGTCAGCAAGTCGTTATTGCCCCTGAGATCAAGCAGATGATCGACAAAATTCTGGCGCGGACCGGCGTGATCGCCATGCGCAACCGTGCCGCGGTAGTGCTCTTCGGTCAGCTTGTAACGCTGGATCATGGTGCCCATTGCGCCATCCAGAATCAGGATGCGCTGTTGCAGCAATTCTTCGATGGGATGGGTTGTGTGACTCATGGTGGCTGGCAAAAAAATGAGGGTGGATTTTATCACGCTTGCACGCCCCTTCGCCCGTTTATCAAGACTTGCCGATCAAAAATGCAGTATTAAACATGATCACTACGCCCGAAATAAAATTTCCGTGTTATGATTAAATTGCAACGGCCATATAGTTACCTTGCATAAACGATAAAAGCAAGCTATCTGACGGAGTTTTTGCCACTCCCGTGCTGTGCAGAAATATAACGCATGGTGTTTCAAGTAGGTGTATCGCAGCTAATTTGGCGAATGCAACATTGCCGGGGCTGATCAGAAGTTTCCATGGTTTGCGGCTTACCCGGCATATATTGTTATAAGGGAGTACTCTATGAACAACCTTAATTCATGGCTATTCTGGCCGGATCAGGTCGCGTTATCTGTGCTGGCTCTGTTTTTCCTGCTCACTATCTTCCTGTATGCCGCGCGCATACCCGCGCACAACGTCATCATCTCGCTGTGCAGTCTTGCGGGACATGCGCTGCGCTTTACCGCGAGCTGGTTATTGCTCACCGCGGAGGGATTGCGCCAGCGCAATAAAACCGTGCTGTTGGCCCATGGCCAGGCGGAAGTCACCTCACAAATTGAACGGGAATTTGAGCGTGTAACTGCCCTGGTGCGGAAAGAACTCGGCGAATACCCTGCGTTGCAGCGCAAGATGATGGATGAACTGACACGCATCGAGGAAGACTATCTCAAATGCGGGGAAGTGCCTCCGCCGACACCGGAGTGGGTTGAAGCGCTGTCCACCATCGCCAATCTAAAATCAGGCGGCGATATTGCCAAAAAGTTGCTTGAAGACCTGCAGAAATCGGTGCAGAAAGTTCACGACAAGACCATCAGCGAATATCGCAAATCTTATGAAGGCCGCCACAAAATCCTCAAAAGCCTGATGCCTGTCTGGCGCTCTGTCGACAAGAGCGTCAAAAACATAGACGCCAATATGGTCAACCTGAATGCCAATGCAAAAGCCATAGATACGCACATGGCCCGCTATGAGGAGATGCGCGCCAAGACAGACAAGAGCGAACATACGCTGGCGATTTCTGCGTTTGTGCAACTGGGCATTTCGTCACTGGTGATGATGATCGCCGTGGGCGGTGCGTTTATCAACTTCAAGCTGATTGCCTTGCCGATGTCGGAAATGGTGGGTGCCAGCGATTACATTACCAACAGCCTGCGTACCTCCGATGTTGCTGCCCTGGTTATTGTGTTGATGGAAGCCACGATGGGTGTATTCCTGCTGGAATCCCTGCGCATCACACACCTGTTTCCCACAATGAGCAGCATGAATGATCAATTGCGCCGCCGCGTAATGTGGGCAGCCTTGATCCTGCTGCTGATACTGGCAGGCATAGAGTCTTCTTTGGCGCTGATGCGCGACATGCTCATTGCGGACAAGGCAGCGATGCTGCATGACCTCTCCACCGTGCAGCCGGTTGCAAGCGACAGCCTGCTCACGCACATTCCCATGGTCGGACAGATGGTAATGGGTTTCGTGCTGCCTTTTGTGCTGGCTTTTGTGGCAATACCGCTGGAGGTTGCGGTCTATTCGTTACGCACCGTTGCGGGTGTGGTGCTGGTAATGTTGATGCGCGCCATCAGCTTTGCGTTGCGTTTCCTCGCGATGATATTCAACCGCCTTGGTCGCATACTGGTCAATATTTACGATATTACCATCGTGTTACCGCTGCTGGTCGAACGCTGGGTGATCGGTCTGCGCGGCTCTGTTCCAGCCAAGGCCAGTGACTTGAAAACCGGGAGAGCATCATGAAATTTGCGAAGTATTTATTGGTTGTGCTGCTGGCGCTGCCTCTTGTATTAAGCGGCTGCGCTGACAATCGCAGTCATACCAACGGCGTTTACGTGCTGATCGATACTTCGGGCACTTATACACAACAGGTGACCAAAGCCCGCACCATCATCAACTATTTACTGGCAAATTTAAACGCAGGTGACTCTCTTGCTGTCGCCAAGGTGGAAAGCAAGAGTTTCAGCGAAAAGGACATCATTGCCAAGGTCACTTTCGACCGCCGTCCTTCACAAGCCAACCTGGAAAAACGTGCATTCAATCAAAAAATTGAAGCCTTCGCCAAAAATGTCAAGGGCAGCGCGTTTACGGATATCACGGGTGGCTTGATCCAGGCAGCCGAATATCTGAATGAGGCCAACCCTGGCAACAAGACCATCATTATTTTCTCCGATATGCAGGAAGAATTGGGCAAAGGCACGGTACGCGATTTCCCGATCAAACTGACAGGAATACGCGTGATGGCGGTAAATGTTACCAAGCTAAGCACCGACAACACCGATCCGCGCCGCTATCTGGACCGGCTCGCGTGGTGGGAGAAACGCGTACGCGATGCTGGAGCCACCGATTGGTCAGTCATTAATGATCTCGAGCATCTTGATAAGGTGCTGGGAAACCAATAAACCCAGAAAATCGGCTAACCCCGTCATTCCCGCGCAGGCGCATAAGCGCTAACTTAATATTTGCATTTTCGGGTTAATCGGTTAATACTGATGCCATTGCACTTACGGAGATGCGGGATGGCAGAATTTGTGGATCAGGAAGGTTCAGA
>Ga0315268_10000301_pt1 | contig 57055 bp, 41 predicted proteins | sample C1_top_MG_FD_204535 | JGI IMG/M metagenome (GOLD analysis project Ga0315268, IMG submission 204535) | Sediment microbial communities from Yellowstone Lake, YNP, Wyoming, USA - C1_top | ecosystem: Environmental > Aquatic > Freshwater > Lake > Sediment | place: USA: Wyoming | collected 2017-08-01 | reverse complement strand
CGCTTCATCTCGGTCGGCATCAACTACGAGCTGGTGCAGGCCCAGGGCTTTGACGTGCTCAAAGAGACACCGGCCGAGTGGTACGACGGTTTCGGCGGTCAGATCAGCGGCCTGATCATGATGCTGGTGCTGGCAACGGTCTGCTTCCTGCTCGCGCGCTGGGGCGCCAACAGCGACCTCAAGGCGCGCGGCATCATCAAGTAAGTTCGCCGTGTGCGGGCGCTGCTTGCACAGAGTCATGCACACACTGCACACCGATCCCGCACGCTTTCCTCGAGACCTGTTCGATTTCGCAGTTCCCCGGGCTGGAACGTCTCTTGCTCTGTCCCATGAAGTTGACCCATGACTTCGCTCCGAATCGGGGTGATGACCGGGGGCTACCATGGCAAGCGGGTGTCACAGTCGCTTCGCTTTCGGCCGTGCGGTGCGCACGATCGCGATCTTCGCATGCGCATCTGCTTGGCAGAGTACCGCCCGGGCGCAGACATCGACCAAGCCGGCGCCGGGGCGGCCGGCAGCCACGCCAGAGCAGGCCGACGCAGAGACGGGGTCGCTGGTCGAGGCACTGTTCGGACCAGCGCCAAAGGAACCCGAGGCTGCCGAACCTCCGCTCTCTCCAACACTGGCGAGTCGCCTGACCCCGAAATTCGACCAGGCCGCCTTCGACTGGTGGCGCGTGCTCGCGGTGTGTGGTGGGGCGGTGGCCTGCGGTGTCGGCGTACCGGTGGCCTCGTTCGGACTGCTTGCCGCCACACAGTGCCTGCTATTTGCGGTCCCGATCCTGTTGTTGATCGGAGGTGGCGAAGTGATTCTGGCGGCGGCGGGTGCAGCGCTCGCTGGCGCGGTCTATGACCACAGCCTCTACGGCGTCGTCTCGGCTGCCGCAGCGGCCAGCTTCGGACTCGTCAGCGGTGCGGCGACAGCGGTCGTGGTCCTTGCGCTTTGGAGACTGAGCGTCCCGACCCGATTCGGGGCGGCCTACGGCAGCGCCGTGCTGGTGGCGACGGCGGTGACCATCGTCGCCTACAACGCGCTCGCGATGTTGTCGTTCCCGCGTCTGTTCGATCCGGATGCGGCGACCGAACCTTGACCCGGCGAGCGAGTCAATTCGGTCAGGCGCTCCGTTGCGACGTCAGCGCAACCACTCCTGTGCTGTCCGGTATTCGGTCGAGAACCGATCGCGCTCGACGACCAGCGCGGTGCCGCTGTGCGGTCCGTCCGGGCAGAAACCGCTGTGCGGCGACGTCACCAGCACCGGCACCAACGGCTCGAGCGGCAGCTCGCGCAATGTGCCCGCCTCGACGACGAGCAGCGTCAACCGCCCGCGCAGCAGCACGAATAGTTCGGGGCAGGTGTGCTGCTCCAGCTCGGGCAGCTGGTCGGCAGCGGTGGCGATCGGCGAGTAGTAACCGACGCGCCAATGGTCGGTGTCGCCGCAGATCACCTGCCACAGCTTGGCGGCCAGCACAGGCAGCGGCAGCTGCGCCTTCACCTCGGGAAACGATGGGCTCTGGACCGTCACCTGTCTCATCGCGCGGCTCCTGTCGGCGGCAGCTGAGGCCAGGCTAGCACGGAAGACGCGGCCATCGGTCAAACCGATGACCTGGGAAATCCCCTGTCATTTCCGGCGCTCCCGACGTCGCTGCCGGGCCATCGGTCGACCGACCGACCGCAACCCGGCGGTCTCGGGGATAGTGAATGGTATGAGGCGCAGGCACCTCGCACTGGCAATCGTCCCGTCGCTGTCGCTGGTCGTGGCCTGCGATTTTGGCGGCCCGAGCATCGTCTGCGAGAAGGGTTGCGAGGAGCCCGCAGCCTACGGTTACGAGAATCCGGATCAGCTGACCGACCGGCAGCTCGAATTCGAGGGCGCGGCTGTGCCACGCGTGCCGCCGATCGAGCAGCCCGCGGTCACGGCCGATGCCGGAGCCAGCCCGCCAGACGCGGCCAGCGCCGCCGCCGACGCGGCACCGGCTGCTACTCCCGATGCCGCGCAACCGCCGGTGGAGCCACCGCCGGTGGAGCCACCGCCGGTGGAGCCACCGCCGAGCGGGCCGCCGGCCGATTGCACGCGCGTGCGCGTCGTCAACACCGGCGGCGACACGCTCAACATCCGGCCCGATCCGTCGACCGGCCAATCGCCGATTGGTTCGCTCAACGCCGGCTCGGTGGTCGATGTGCTGGCGCGCGTCGACGGCCAGTCGATCGACGGCGTCACCACCTGGTACCAGGTTGAGACCAGCAGCTTGACCGGCTACATCTCGGGCGCTTTTGCGGCTTGTGTCGACCCCAACGCGACCGCGCCCGCCGGTTTCTTGCTGCCGTTCGAGTGCGGTCGCAGCGTGCCGGTGACCCAGGGCAACAACACCAGTTTCAGCCACAATGGATCGTCGGCGTGGGCTTTCGATTTTGGCGTGCCGCTCAACACGCCGATCGTGGCGGCCGCGGCTGGTGTCGTGGTTTCGGTGCGGTTGCCGACAGGGCCCGGCGACGCCTGTTACTCGGGCGGCGGCTCCGGCTGCGTCAACTTGGCCAACAGCGTCACCATCGACCATGGCGACGGCAGCAACACGATCTATGTGCACATCAACTCGGCATCGGTCTCGGTCGGCCAGAGCGTGGCGCGCGGCGAACGCGTGGCACTGTCCGGCAACACCGGCTGGTCGACCGGACCGCACCTGCACTACCAGCGCATGACTGATTGCGGCTCTTGGTGGTGCAACAGCATCCCGACCACCTTCGCCGACGTTGGTGTCCCGAGCGAAGGCGACCAGGTGACCAGCGGCAACTGCCCGTGACGCCCATGCTGCGCAGTTGACAGCATTCGGTCCGGTGGCGTTTGCTTGCCACCGGGTGATCGATGACCAGCAGCACCGACTTTGCGCCGCACTGGTTCGGTTCGTTCGAGTTGCTGCGCTCGCTCGGCGTTGGCGGCATGGCCGAGGTCTTTCTGGCGCGCACGACCGGTGCCCACGACTTTGAAAAGGTCGTGGTGCTCAAGCGCATCCTGCCGCGGTTGCGCAAGCAGAAGAAGTTTGTCGACATGTTCGTCGCCGAGGCCAAGCGCTCGGTGCAACTGCAGCACGCCAACATCGTCCAGATCATGAATCTGGATGAGCAGGACGGTTGGCCCTTCATTGTGATGGAGCACGTCCACGGTTGCGACCTGCGCCGCATCCACCGCAAGGCGCGCACGCTGCGCGTGCCACTCACCTTCGACTTCAGCGTCTACTGCATGACCGAGGTGCTCAAGGGGCTGGAGTACGCGCACAACCTGAAGACACCCGACGGCCGTGCCCTCAACCTGGTGCACCGCGACGTCACGCCCGAGAATGTCTATGTCTCGTACTCGGGCGAGGTCAAGCTGGGCGACTTTGGCGTGGCCCATGCGGTGGGCGCGGTCGAGCAGGGCGAGATCCGCGGCAAGTTGCCATACTGCGCACCCGAGGTGCTGCAAAATGTCGAGATCGATCAGCGCGCCGATGTGTTCAGCGCGGGCGTCGTGCTGTGGGAGATCCTGACCGGACGCGACTGCTATGTCGGTCGCAACCCAGGCGAGGTGCTGCTGCAGATCCGCGACACCAAGCCCGCGCCACCGTCGTCCTGCAATCCCCAGGTGGCGCGCGACCTGGACCTGATCACCCTCAAGGCACTCAGCCGAGATCGCGAGCAGCGCTTTCAGACTGCGCAGGAGTTCGAGGACGCACTGGCCGACTACCTGTTCGCGCGCAAGCTGCGCTGGTCGCGGCGCAAGATCGCTGACGTGATGCAGGCGCTGTTTCGCGACGAGTCCAAGCCGCTGCAGCTGCCGCCGCGTCTGACGCAACCGGCGGCCAATCCGTTTTCAGTGCCGGACGAGTCGGAATTCGCGGATGCCTCGACCAAGCGGCTGGTCAATGTCATCGCTGGCGTGGCCCCGTCTGCAATCCGCAGCGACAGCGATCCGTCGCTGGAGCTCGGCTGGCAGGACCCGGACGAGAGCAACGTCATGGCCCTGGTCGAAAACGCGACGCAGCCAAAGGCACGGTTGCCGCTGCTGGAGGCGCCGGCGCCGGGCGTCGAGCATGTGCGGCTACCGTTTGCGCCCGCGGCCAGCGAGCAACTCGAGATCCCGACCACGGTCGAACGCGTGCTGGTGTGGCTGCACGACCAGCGCGCGCCCGAGCCGATGGACCTCGATGCCGTCGTCGACGTCCTGGCCAGTCGCGCCTACGAGGTGGCCGGGCTGGGCGGCGGCGGCGAACCGGCGATCGCGACCCCGGAGCTGGTGGCGCGCCTGTACTGGGACAGCCTGGTCGGGCTGCCGGTCCCGACCGAGGAGCCGGTGGCCGCCGACAGCCTGGAGAGCGTCAGCGTCACCCGCTTGCTCTACGAGTTCACGCTGCGCAAGATGACCGGCCTGGTTTTGTTCGAGGACGCCACCGGGCGTCACCACCGGTTGCTGTCGCTGCACGAGGGGATGCCGCTCTACGTCTATAGCGACGCGCCGTTCGACGGCGGCCTGGCCATGCTGCAGCGCTACCACCTGATCCCGCCGACCCCGCTGTTCAACGCCTTGATGCGGGTGGCCAACCGGCGCCTCTTTCTGGACCAGGCGCTCATCGATTGCCTGACCGAGGAGGGGCGGCAGCTGGCGCCAGAGATCGTGCGGCGCGCCTTCAGCGCGATCCTGCGCATCCGGCTGCACGCGGTCTTCGGCTGGCGCGGCGGCCGCTTCTCGGTCTACCCCAACGTGCTGCGCGGCCAGATCCAGCGCTGGAAGATGGCGCCGCTATTGACGACGCTGGTCAATGCCGTGCGTCGCTCTTTCGCGCTGGCCGAGCTGAACCAGCTGCTGCGCGACCGCGGCACCCAGGCGGTGGTGTTGACCTCGAGCGCCACCCGGCTGCTGCCGGCCCTCAAGCTCAAGGAGGCCGACCTGCGCACGGTGCAGACCATCGATGGCAAGCGCGCCATCCCGCAGCTGCTGCAGGCCAACAACGCCTTTTCGTCCGAGGCACAGCTCAACGTGATGTCGTTGCTCTACGTCCTGTCCGAAACAAACATCGCCGAATTGCTCTGATCGCCGCCGCTCAAAACGCGATGTGCACGTGGTCGCTGTGGCCGCCGATCGGTCCGATGTCGTGGCCGTACTTGACGCCGCCGCACGGGTCGTAGAACAGCTCGGTCGGGTTCATGCGCCGCATTTCGCGATAGAACTGCGCCATCTGCGAAGGCGTGCCCGCGACGTCGATGGCGCGTCCTCGGTAGTGGTACGAGCCGGCCACGTGGTTGCCGCCGGTGGTCGAGGTGATGCGCAGTCCGAGTGCGATCGCGCGCTGCTTGGCGTAGGCGAGCTTGGCCGCATTGCTGGCGCCGGCGCCGGGCGCGCCGCTCACCGCGCCGCCACCGTCGACGTGGCCACCGACGTGGATGCCCAGCTTGTTCCAGGTCCTGGGACCGACGACGCCATCGGCCTCGAGGCCGCGGCTGCGTTGGAACGCCTTGACTGCGCTGAGCGTCTTGGGACCAAAGTCGCCGTCGACCGATCCCGGGTCAAAGCCGAGCTGCTGCAACCTGCGCTGCAGCGCAGCCACCGGCTCTCCTCGGTTGCCCTGGCGCAGCAGCGGTCCCGAGCCGCCGGTCGATGCACTGCCCGAGCTGCCGCTGACGCCGCCCAGTTTTCCCCAGGTCTGCGGTCCGACGACGCCGTCGACACCGATGCCCCGCGACCGCTGAAAAGCCTTGACCGCAGCCTCGGTGCGCGGACCGAAATCGCCGTCGATCGGACCCGGGTCGAAGCCGGCGGCTTTGAGCTTGCGCTGCAACTCGTTCACCGCCGCGCCATGCGCGCCGCGGCGGAGCGTCGGATGGTTGGATGCAGTGGCTGCCTGCGCATGGCTGGCCGATGCTGCGCCGGTGGCAGCGGGTGGCGTGTAACTGTCCAGTCGATGCAGTTCGGCCGCGGTCGGCGTGGGCGCAGGTGGCACCACGGTCAGCGTCGGGGTGGTCGGGGCCGGACGCCGGGCTGCGGTTGCTCTCACGCTCACCATGGGTCGCTCCTCGCGTCGGATGCTGCGTCGACGTCTTCGCTCTGTTTGATTGTCGGACAAGTTGCGCGGACCGACCATCGGCCACCCGACCTCCGCCGGTTGCCCGATCCGGCACGCCAAATTCGGGACCGGGTAGATCGCGTGCAAGTCCGGGCCGTTGACAGTTGGATGGCTCGATTGTCCGTCGTGCCGCGCACTGCTACGCTCATCGCCCAAGCGTTTCACCTCTGCGAGGTCCGCCATGAACCAGCGTCGTGCCTGGTGCTGCCTGCTCGCGCCATTGCTTGCGCCCGCGCTCGCTTTCGGGGCCGAGGGTAAGGTTCGCGTCCCGCTCGAGACCTGGGAGACGATGCAGCGCGAGCTGGAGGCGAGCGCAAAGAAGGCGCCTTCCGGAGTGGCGGTCTGCCCGATCGAGCGTCGCATCGAGGGCACCTTTCGCAAGGGGCTGTACAGCGCGACCCTGGTGGCGAAGTTCGAGGTGCTGGACGACCGCGGCCACGTGCGGGTGCCGGTGCTTGATGCGCGCGCCGCGCTGGGCGAGGTGCTGCTCAACAACAAGCAGACGTCGCTGCTGCGCGAGGGCGACCTGTACACGCTGGGCGTTGACCAGCCCGGCGTGTACGAGGTGCGCGCCAGCTTTCACCTTGGCCGTGAGCAGGACCGCTTCACCCGCCAGTTGCGCTTCAAGTTGCCGCCGGCCGGCGCCACCACCGTCTCGGTGCTGTTGCCAGAGACCGACGTCGAGGCACGCCTGAGCGCCGGAGCGCTCGAGCAACCGCGGCCGAGCAGCAACGGCACGCTGCTGGTCGCCCACCTCGACGCCAGCGGCCGCTTCGATCTGGTGTGGAACCGGCGGCTCGGCCACAAGGAGCAGCAGGCGGTCAAGAGCGAGGCGCAGGTCAACGCGCTGTTCACGATGGGCGAGTCGGTGGTCGATGGCATGGCGCAATTCGACTACGACATCCAGGAGGGCGAGACCGACCGTATCGACATCGCGCTGCCGCCCAACATCGAAGTCTCCCGCGTCGACGGCGATGCCGTGTTGCAGTGGTACAACGAGTCCGGCCCGAACAATCGGCTGGCCGTGTTGCTGCGCTACCTGGTCGACAAGCAGGTGCGCTTCTCGGTCCACTTCCAGTACCCGGTCGAGTCGGCCGCGGCCGCCATCGATCTGCGGTTGCCGCTGCCAATGCCCGGCACCCCGGTGACCGGCAACCTGGGCGTGCTGGCGCCGCCCGGGCTGAGCGTCGAGCTCAAGGACGCGCAGCGGGTGCAGGCGTTGACTCCGCGCGACTTGCCGCCCGAGCTGACCGACCTGAGCTCGAGTCCGTTGCTGCTCGGCTTTGCCTTCAGCGAGACCCCGCAGGTGAACCTGACCGTCAAGCGGCTGGCGGAGGTCGAGCTGACCACCACCATCGTCGACGAGTTGCAGGCGTCGAGCGTGGTCAACGAGGACGGCACCGAGGTGACCAAGCTCAAGCTGCGCGTGCGCAACAACGCGCGCCAGTACATGGCCATCGACCTGCCGGTGGGCGCGCTGCTGACCCATTCATTGATCGACGGCAACCCGGTGCGTCCGGCGCTGGCCGTCGCCGCCGCGGGCCAACCGACGTCGCACGAGCACCTGCTGCTGCCGTTGCGCCAGAGCGAGCGAGTGGGCAGCGGGCGCGGCCAGCAGCACGTGGTGGCCGAGAACGAGACGCTGAGCGAGATCGCCAATTTCTATTACGGCGATCCGACCGCCTGGCAGAAGATCGTCGACAATAACCGGGAACAGCTGACCGGGCCCGAGGACCTGCTGCTCGGGCAGCAGCTGCGCATCCCGGCGTCCGGCGGTGCCTCGGTCGAGGAGAGCAGCTTCATCATCGAGCTTGCCTACAAGCGCATGCACGACCCGCTTGGCAACCTGGGGCGCTGTGCGCTGGTGCTGCCCGCGCTCGACGTCGAGGTGGTCAAGGTGGTGTGGCACCTCTACTTCCCCGAGGCGCTCGAACCGCTGTCGTTTGGCGCCAACCTGCGGCAGTACTCGGCCATCCGCTACGACCCGTTCCGGCGCGTGCTGCAGTTTCTCGACCACGTGCGCTGGGTGCGCCACGCCTGGGCTGGCGGCTACACCAACATCTTGCAGAAGCGGCGCGCGATCTGGACCTTCGAGAGCACGCGCAAGCAGGAGGGCCGCGCCGTGCTGTCCAGCTTTCCGCTGGTCGGCGAGCGCTATCGGTTTCGCCGGCTGTTTCCGGGCAGCGAGCAACCGCGGCTCGCCGTCAGTTACCTCGATCGGGCCGCGATCCCGCCGCTGCGCTGGGTCGCGTTCGGTGTCGCGTTCTTGCTGACCACGCTGCTGCTGTGGCGCAAGCAACGCAACAGCCAGCTCTGGTGGACCGCCGCGATTGGCCTGGTCGTGCTGCTGCTATGTGGCCACTATGTGCTGGGTATCCACCGCCGCATCATCTGGGGCGTCGACGTCGCATTGCTGCTGGCCTGGCTGCGGCTGGCCGGCGGGCCGCTGCTGCGCGCGATCCGCGATCGCCTGGCTGCGCCCTGGAACTGGGGCGATCTGTTGCGGCTGCGGCCGCTGCTCTGGATCGCGCTGACCTGTGTGCTGCTGGGGCTGACGCTGCGCCATCCGCTGCTGCTGTCGACCATCGCGCTGGTGGTGCTGACCGCGGTCTGGTGGCAGGCGCAGCGCGCCGCCGCCGGGACGGAGGTGCGCCATGCGTAAATTTTGCTGCGCACTCGTCATCGCCATGGGGCTGCTGGTGCTGGGCTCGCTGCGGCTGGCCGCTCAGGACGGCGAGTCCGACTCGCCACCCCAGGCTGACAACGTTGGGGACAGCATCAGCGAGGACCGCTTGGAGGAACCGGCGGCCGAGGAAGCGCAGGCCTACGAACCGGAGTCGGCGCAAGACGAGGCAGTGGCGAACGAGGAGCCGGCCGCGGCAAGCGGCGAGCGCGACGCTCGAGCCAACGCCAACTTCAAGGCGATCATGGACCAGAACGCGGCGTTCGGGATGATCAACCCGGCGCGCCAGCAGGCGATCGAGCAGACGCTCAATGCGTTCGGTGGCACGCCGGCACAGCCGGCGCCGATGTCGACGACGTCGGCGTTGCCGATCCCCTACGCCGATGTACCACTGGCGGAGTTTGGCCGGGTCCGCGATCAGCTCAAGGCGGCGCGCGACAAGGCCGAGCGCCTGAGCGCACCGCTGGTGGTGCTGGGCGCCGCCAGCTACGAGGGCAGCGCGCAACCCGGCGCACTCAACCTCAAGCTGCGGCTGCAGATGACGCTGGGCAATCCCGAGCTGTGGAAGACGGTGCCGCTGATCGGCGACGGCGCCGTGATCGTGCGCGCGACCAGCAATGGCCGGGCGCTGCCGCTGTCGGCACAAAACGGCTACCACGTCTGGGTGACGCGCGAGAGCGGCGAGAAGACAGTCGAGCTTGAGGTGCTGGTGCCGGCACGCGGCCCACGCGGATCGATCGAGTACGTTTTTCGGGTCGCGCCCACGCCGCTGACGCGGTTTGTCTGCCGCTTTCCCAAGGCTGGGTTGTCGCCGCGCATCAGCGCCGCGGTCCGGTCCGACGTCAGCTCGCGCGAGGGCAGCACGTTGCTCGACGCCACGCTCGAACCGACCGCGCGCATCCGCGTGGTCGGGTTCAGGGACCTGGGCGAGACCGAGCAACGCCAGGCCAAGCTCTACGTCGAGACGCTCAACCTCTTGTCGGTCGACGAGGGGGCGCTCGATCTGTTCACGGTGTTCCGCTACAACATTCTGTACGGCGGGGCCAAGGACTTCAGCGTGTACGTGCCTGCCGGCTGGCAAGTGGTGTCGGCCGACGGCGAGGGCGCCTTTCGCTACGTGCTCGACCCGGTCGAGGGTGGCAACCTGCTGCGCGGCGAGACCGCCTATCCCATCCGCAACAACTACGAGATCTCGTTGCGGCTGCACCGGCCGCTGGCGCGCGCCGGCGAGGAGTTCAACGTCCAGCGCCCGCAGCCGCGCGGTGTCGAGCGCGACCAGGGCTGGCTGGCGATCGAAGTCACCGGCAAGCTCAAGCTCGAGGAGCGCCAACTCGCCGACGCAGTGGCGGTCGATGTGCGGCAGCTACCGCCCGAGATGGTCGACAGTGCGGTCAGCCCGCTGATCAAGGCCTACCGGTTCCATGGCCCGGCCGCCGCGGTCAAGCTCGGTGTCAGCCGCATGCCGGAGGAGGATCCGGCCTCGGGTTCGGTCGACAGCATGCGCGCGTTCAGCGCGATCTCGGACGAGGGCAAGGTGCTGACCGAGCTGCGCATCACCTTGCGCAACCGGCTGCGCCATCACCTGGTACTGACCCTGCCGGCGCACACCGAGGTGCGCTCGACGCTGCTCGACAACCAGCCGGTCAAGCCGAGCCGCGATCCGAGCGGCAAGCTGATGCTGCCGCTCAAGCGGTCGGCCGGCACCGACCAGCTGGTGCCGTTCACGCTGCAGGTGGTGCTCGAGAACGACGTGGGCGGCCTCGGGCTGGCGGGTTGGCCGAGCCTGCGGCTACCGGCGGTCGACCTGCCGGTGTCGACGCTCGACTGGAGCCTGTTCGTGCCGGCGCGTAACACCTACAGCGCACCCGCCGGCGACGTCGAAAAACAGGTCTACTGGGGCGACGCACGCTGGTACCAGCCACGGTCGCGGCAAACCGACCGCTCTGGTTTCGCCGGTCCGGGCGCGGACGCGGGTGGTCGCGCCGGTGCGCACGCGGCCGAAGGGGGCTCGGTCAACACCGGCGCCATGCCGGTGCGCATCGCGGTGCCCAAGTCCGGTCTGCGCCTCGAGCACACCCGCTACTGGCTGGCCGAGTCGCAGCCGCCAGCGGTCAGCTTCATGTTCGTGCGCAGCTGGTTGCTGGCGCCGATCGCGTTGCTGCTGGCAGCGTTGTTCGCGCTGGGGCTGTTCTTCGTGGTCGATGAGTTGCTGCCCAACAAGCTGCTCGCCTACTCGCGCTGGCCGATCGGGCTGCTGATCATGGCGCTGCTCTGGTGGCCGCTCAGCAAGAGCGGCGGCGGCTGGGGCTTTGCGATCGGCAGCGCGCTCGGGCTGGCCGCGCTGGCGATGTCGCGCGGCTGGCTGCGACGCGCGCTGGACGCTTTTGGCACGTGGCGGGCGCAGCTACCCGAGCGCTGGCGCGCGGCGCGGGCGGCGCGCCCCGAGTCGACCGGTGGTTTGCCGCGGCGCCTGGTCCGGCTGGCCGGCCGCATCGCGGTCGGTGCAGTGGCGCTGGCGCTGGTGGTCGGCCTGCTGGTGTTCGTGCTTCGACTGGTCGAGTTGCTTGGCAAGCCACTCGCTGGTTGACCCCGATCCCACGATGACGGCGAGCGTTTCATGATACCGGTGCGGACCAGCGTCGGTGAGCTCGGCAGCCGACTGGCAATCCTTCTCGGCCAGCAGCGGCATTGGATTTTTCTCGGGCTGGCGCTGTTGGTGGTGGCGAGCATCCTGTCCGACCTCGCCACTGGCAGCGTCCGGCTGCGTGGAGTCGGGACGTACCAGCGCAGCGATCAGCCCGCTACCTACTGGCGGGCGACCGCGCTCAAGGCTTTTGTCGGTCTGGTCTGCGGATATCTGAGTTTCAAGTTCTGGTCCTAGGGAGGCTTGCGCGGCGTCACCCGAATGTCGTTAGATCGCCGAGCCGACCTGCCCACGGGCGGTCGCGCGTCACAGGAGTCCAGCATGACGAGGATCTCGAAGAGCGCGGTGCACGGAGCATTGGAGCGGGCCGCTCGAAACATCGCCGGCGCTGCAGGCGACGACGGACGCATCAGCCGCAGCGAGGTGAAGGACAAGCTCAAGACGCTGACCGGCACCGAGAAGAAGTTGACCGACATCTTCTTCCGCTTCATCGACCATCGCGATCACGTCGCCGGTGCCCAGGTGACCGGCGCCGACATCGAAAAGGCAGTCGCCTACGCCAAGGAAAAGCTGATCGATCGCTATGATCTCGACCGCAATGGGCTGTCGGCGGCCGAGATCTCCAAGATGTCACTCACCGGCAAGCTGGCGGTCGAACTGGCGCGCGAGCTCAAGAAGGCCGGAACCGTCGACGTCGGTGCTTCGGTGCCAGTGCCCACCGGCCACGATGCTGCCGGCTATCACTACCAGGCCTCGAAGGTCAGCGGCACCTACTTGATGCCGGGCGGCGCCTACCGACCGGACGGACCGCGCGGTCGCATGGGCTTCGAGTTGAGCTTCAACGCGCCGCGTGGCACCGCGTACCACATGTCCAGCAGCGTCAGCGACGTGACGACGGGCTATCCGGCGCGCGGTACCGTGACCGTGCTGCTCGACCTCGCCAGCCCCGACCGCATCGCCACCGACGCGATCTCCAAGCGCAAGGTCCATCCCGAGCTGCCGTTGCCCGGGATCGGCAACTATCACCTGATCATCAAGGACAAGACCACCGGCGCCGAGCTCTACCGCGGCGACATTAACAACATCCCGCGGCCATAGCGCGCTCAGGATCGGCGGCGCGCGGTTCGTTTGCCTGGAGCCGCGGGATCCTTCTGGCTGAAGCGCGGGTCAGCTGTGCGCTGCACGGCCGGCCGCAACTCCTCCAGCTCCTCGAGGCTGCGCGGCCAGTCTTTCTTGAGCAGCAGCGACAGCGAATGGTCGGCCAGCAGCTTGCCGTCGGTCTGGCAGCGCGCGCAGTAGTTGGTCTCGTGGTCGGCGTAGCGGATGCGCTGCACCGGGTTGTTGCAGACCGGGCAGGGCAGGCCATAGCGACCGTGCACCGCCATGCCCTCGCGAAACGCGGTGACCTGGGTCGGAAAGTCAGAACCCGACTCACGGCGCAGCCGGTCGGTCCACTCGTCGAGTACCCCCCGGATTGCCTGCCACAACCGCTGCCAGCGCTCGGCGTCGAGCTGCGGGGTCTGCAGCAGGGGCGATAGCCGGGCCCGGTGCAGGATCTCGTCCGAGTAGGCGTTGCCGATGCCGCTCAGAATGGTCGGATCGGTGAGCGCGCGCTTGAGCGTGTGTCGCTCGCGCGTCATGGCAGCCACGAACTGCTCGCGGCTGGCGGTCGCGAGCTCGAGCCCACCGCGGCCCAGCTCCTGCGGCGACGTCGTCAGATGGATGGATGCGCGCTTCTTGCTGCCGGCCTCGGTCAGCAGCAGCGTGCCGCTTGAAAAATCGAAAGCGGCCTGGCCCAGTTTCTTTGGGATCGGTGCATTGGCCGCCAGCCACCTGAAGCGGCCGCTGATCATCAGGTGGACGACCAGGAACAGGCCGCCGTCGAGGGCAATGACGATGCGCTTGCCCAGCCGCGATACGCCGTCGACCCGCCTGCCGTGCGCGTCGCTGATCGGCGGCAGCGCGGTCCGCAGCACGAACGGGCTGGCCAGGCGCACCCGCTCGAGCGTGCTCCCGCTGATGCGCTCGGCGATGCGCTCGACGTAGACCGTGATGTCCGGCAACTCGGGCATCAGATGACCACCAGCGTGGCGCCGGCAAACCCGAGCCCGATCGCGATCACCTTGCGCCTGGTGAGTGGCTCGCCGAGAAATGGCGTCGCCAGCAGCAGCACGACGATGGTGCTCATCTGGTTGAGCACACCGGCCACGCTGGCTGATGCGTACTTGAAGCCGAGGATCCAGAGCACCAGCGCGAAGTAGGCGCCGAGCAACGCCCCCGGCATCAATATCTTCCAGTGCGCGCCGGGAGTGAAGGCGAACCTGACGGCAGGCCGATGGCGCCGGGTCGCGCTGAGCAACAGCAGGATCGGCAACGCGCCAGCCATGCGCACCGTGGTCGCCCACCACAGCTCGCTGCGCGTGATCACCGGCTTGGCGGCGACGATGGCTGAGGACATCAGGACCATCGAGATCACACCGTAGCCGACGCCGAGCAGCCACTCGCGACGGGCGATCGGCGGTGCGTCGGTGGCGGGCTCCCAGGTGCCGATGACGATGGCGGAACCGATCAGCACAACGGCGACGATCAAGGTCCAGCCGATTGGCTCTCCCAGGTAGACAAAGGCACACAGAATGACCAGCGGACTGTACAGGCAGTCGACGATGGCCGAGCGGCCGGCGCCCAGCCGGTTGAGGCTGGCAAAAAAAAGCGAGTCAGCGAGCGCGATGCCGCAGGCGCCGCTGCCGAGCAGCACCAGGTAGTCGGCCGGGGGTCGGTCAGCGGGAAAGAACGGCACGCCGACCAGCAGCATCGACAGCACCAGCAGGACGAAGCCGACCGTGTTCTTGAACAGGTTGAGCACGACCGGCGGCACCAGGTCGCCGCCCTTGCGAAAGTAGATGACCGCGGCTGCCCACAAGAAGGCGCAGGCTGCCGAGTAGAATTCGCCACTGTGCAGCAGGCGGTCCATTTTTTTACTGACTGGATTTCTGAAGATCGTTGAGTAGCGTCCCGAGCCGCTTCAACTCCTCGCCATAGCGCGCCCAGTCCCCTTGCTGCTGCGCCTGTACCGCCTTGTCGTAGGCCTCCTTGGCGGCCTTGAGCAGAGCATCGGAACCCGCTGCGACCGGTGCAGTACTCGGCTGGGCGGCAGCCTGGGTTGCGGGCTGCGTTTCGGCCGCAGGCGGCGCCGAGCCGGGCAGGAAGATCCGCGCCAGCGCTGCGTCGAGCGTCTCCTCCATCGCAATGCGGTTTTCGTAGGCCACGATCACGCGCTTGAGCTCGGGGATCTTTCCCTGGTCGGCTCTCAAGTAGAGCGGGCGGACGTAGATCAACCCCTCCTCGATCGGGATGACCAGCAGCGTCCCCTGGATGACCTGCGAACCGCGCTGGTCCCAGAGCGAAACCTGTCTTGAGATCTCGGCGTCCTGGTTGATACGGGCGATGATCTGCTTCGGCCCGTACACCAGCTTGTGTTTTGGAAAGCGATAGACCGCCAGCTTGCCGTACTGTTCTCCGTCGCTGCGCGCCACCATCCACGCCGACAGGTTGTCTTTGCCGCGTGGCGTAAACGGCAGCATGAGAATGAACTCCTCGCGCTTCTCCTGCGGCAACCGCATGATCGTGTAGTAGGGAGACATCGCCTTTTGCGCGTCGCCCGTGGCGATGACCGGGATCTCCCACTGGTCTTCCTTGTTGTAGAATACCTGGGCGTTGTTCATGTGGTAGACGGCGTAGATGTTCGTCTGCAGCCGGAACAGGTCCTCGGGGTAACGCACATGCGCCCGCAGCTCAGCGGGCAGCGCAGCCCACGGTTTCAGCAAACCCGGGTAGATCTTCTGGTAGACCTGCACGATCGGATCTGCCGCGTCAGCGACGTAGAGGTCGACGCTGCCGTGGTAGGCGTCGAGCACCATCTTGACCGAGTTGCGGATGTAGTTGCCGACTCCCCGCGTCGGCAGGGCGTACGGATATCGATCGCTCGTCGTGTAGCCGTCCTGGATCCAGAGCAGCCGGCCAGCGGAGATGACCATGTACGGGTCGCGGTCGAGGGTGACAAACGGCGCCAGCCGGCCGAGCCGGGATTGGATGTCGCGATAAAAGAGAAACCGGCTCTCCGGCTTGAGCAGCGGAGAGAGCACGATGTTGAAATCCCTGAATTGAAGGGCAAACAGGAGTTTTCGGAAAAACGAGTTCACCCGGACCCCGCCCGTGCCCGCGTAGGTCGAGTAGACGTTTTCTTCGCCCGACGGGTAGTCGAACTCCTTGGCTCCAGTCAGCACCGCCACATAGCCGCGCGTCAATTCACCGAAGTAGATCTCGGGTCGATCGATCTTGAAAACCGGCTCCTGCCAGCGCGGGGGAATGTCCTGGACCAGCAACTGCGGCAGACCCTCGCGGGTCACGCGGTTGACCGGTCCAAGGGTCATACCGTAGCCGTGCGTGTAGCTGAGGTGCTCGTTGATCCAGTTGCGTTCGGGCAAGCTCGCCGAGTCCAGCTCTCGTGCCGAGAGCATCATCTGCTGCGGCGCCCCGCCCACGACGTAACGGTCATTGTCGACGGAGACGAAGTCGTAGTAGGTCCGGATCTCCTGGATCTGGCTGAAGGCGTCGAGCAAGGGCTCATGATCCCAGAGGCGGATGCTCCCGATCGTCGCTGCGTTGGCCGAGATATCCGCGGTCGTCAGCGGCTTGTCGCCCGACAGGTTGCGATCCTCGACCTGGCTCAGGTTGTACGCCTGCAGGGTGGCCTCGATGTTGTACGCGATCTGCGGTGCCTCCCGTGTCAACTCGTTGGGGCTGACCACCAGTTTCTGCAGGATGGGCGGGTAGGCTCTGCCCACCAGCAGGACGGCGACATAGAGGCCAACGCCGACGAGCGCCAGCCGGTTTCTCGTCGACCAGCCATTGACCGCGATGAGCAGGGCGCTGACCACGGCGCTGATGGCCAGCAGCGTCAGCAACGGCAGCCGACCGTGCAGGTCGGCGTAGCTGGCCCCGGCCAGCAGCTCGTGTCGGGAGTAGAGCAGCAGATAGCGGTCCAGCCAGGCGCTCGCCCCCAGCAACAGCACGAAGAGCGCGACCAGCAGCGACAGGTGCCGCTTGGCGCGGGTGTTGAAGATGTCGAGGGTCAGGCCGCGCAACGCCAGGCTGCCCTTGAAGTAGTAAAGGGCACCGGCGCCGACCAGGCCGAGCAGGCACAGGAGCAGTGCCGACCGGACGGCAAATTGGAGCAGTGGCAGGGTGAAAAAGTAGAAGGCGATATCCCGGGAAAAAATGGGGTCGGCCTTGGCAAAGGGCACCTGGTAAAACCAGCCCCAGATGACCTGCCACTGCCCGGCCGCCCACAGCGCTATCAGCGCGGCCGCGGTGAACGCGATCGCGGTCAACGCTCGCTGCACCGGTTTTTGCTCCAGGCGCAGCGTCGAGACCCCGCCGTCCGTCGCCGCCATGCGGATCTCGAACCGGCCGCGACCGCGGTTGGCGAGCGAGAGATTGAAGTAGGTCCAGGCGAATGCCAGCAGCAGGCTCACTGCTCCGGTCGCGATCCGCGCGGAGATCGCTGCGCTGAACACGACGGTCTGTTGCAACTCGTTGTACCAGAGCCAGTCGAAGTAGAGCTTGACCGCGATCAGAGAGGTCAGCGCCAGCAAACCGAGCAGTGCCACCGACCAGGTAAAGCGCTTGCTCATCATGTGTTCCTCGGGCAGCGGGAGCCCTTGACCAGGCAACTGCGTCGTCAACTGAGCGCCGGCAGCACGATCGCGACCAGTGCGCGCGCGGCGGCAGCCAGGCGATCTGGCTCGATGCGATCAACGGCGTCGTCGAACGTGTGTACCACGTCCGGCTCGCCAGGGTCGGTCAAGCTGGCCACCAGCGGCAGGCCGGCCTCGACAAAGGGCATGGCATCGAAAAAGCCAAACGGCGGCAAGGGCCGCGGCTGCACACCCACGTCGAGTTGGTGGCAGGCCGCCAGTAACTGCGGCTGCGCGCGCCACGCCGCCGTCGCCAGCAAGGGCAACGGTCGCCCACCCCGGCCGGCGATCTCGTCGACGCAGACGATCTGCGTCTGCTGGTCGAGGGTGGCGCCAAAGCGGTCGACAAAGCGTTGGGCACCGTACATCCCGACTTCCTCGGCCGTGGTCAGCAGCAGCACCAGACGTCGTTGCAGACGATCAGCCACCGCCGCGATCGCGGCCGTCGCCTCGAGCGCAACGGCCACGCCAGCGGCATTGTCGGCGGCGCCCGGAAAAAACCGGCCGTCGGGCAGCGCCCCCAGATGATCGTAGTGCGCGACCAGCACGCAGCCGATCGCTCCCGAGCCCAGCTCAGCGACCAGATTGCCGGCGCTCTGCACTGCGCGTCGTGTCAGCGCCACCTGCAAGACGACCGGCTGGCCAAGCTGTCCGACGGCGAGTGGAGGGTAGGGCGCAAACAGCGCGCGACCTACCGCTGGTGCGATGTCGAGCACAGGTATGCCCGGCGCCTCGTGGCGGTGCGCCATCAGTTTAAAACGGTCGACCCGCTGCGCGATCTGGAGCAACGCCCGGGCCTCAACGTCGCGCGCCCGGCGGACACGCAGCAGGTATGACTCGAACGCCGCGCGCAGGGTGTCGCCACTGCTCGGTGGCGTGCTCCAGCAGACGCCGATGCGGCCATGCAGCGCGTCCGGCAATTCCTCAGCGGTAGCCATGGATCCGAGCCAGACAGTCTCGGCGCTGGCGTTGCCGCCGCTGGCCGCGCCCTGCACGTCGACGCAGAAATCGCGCAGCGGAGCCCAGGCTGTCGCCGGCGACCCGGCCAGCGCCAGGGTCGGGCTCGTCGTCTGCTCGCTCACGGTCAGCGCGAATGGATCGCAGTAGCGGTCGGGCTCGAACAGCGGCCGGGCGCCGATCCGGCGCAGCTGGTCGACCAGGTACTGCGCCGCACGCTGCTCGCCGGCGCTGCCGATGGCTCGCCCGGCGCAGCGGTCCGACGCCAGCATGGCGACGTGGCCATGAGCCCGCTGGGCATCGATCAGCCGACCGAGGTCGTGCACCAGTGCCAGCAATGTCGTCTGGTCCAACGCTGGCCCGCGTCAGATGAAGTAGAAGATGCGTTGGTGCTCGGCGACCCGATCTTCGAGCTGCGCCTGGCGCGACTCTATGGTCTGCTCGAACAGCTCGCGCACGCGCGGTTCGCGGTCGAGGATCTCGTTGAGGTCGGTGGCGGAGATGCGCAGCAGCGTCAGCAACCCCATGGCGCGCACGTTGACCGTGCGCGGCACGTTCTTGAGCGCCGCGATCTCGCCAAAGAACTGGCCAGGCCGCAGCTTGTTGACGAAGATCGAGATGCCGTTCTCGTCGGTGCGAAAGACCTCGACCTCGCCCAGCTTGATGAAATAGAAGGCGTCGTTGCGCTCGCCCTCGGTCACGATCTGGGCGCCGTCGCGGAACTGCTCGATGGCCGAGCGCCGCACCAGCTCGTGCCGATCGGCCGGGTTGAACACCGACAGCAGCGGGCTCTTGGCCATCAACAGCTCGACCACGCGCTCCTTGTAGAACTGCAGCAGCGGCTCGCTGGTGGTCGGGTCGCGGTCGAAGATGGCATCGACAGCCCCGCGCTCCATCTCGATCAGCAGGCAGTCGGTGACTGCCTCGACGCTGGCGCTGCGCGGCCGCCGGGTGAAGAAGCTAAACTCGCCGAAGAAGTCGCCGTCGGCCAGCGCCGCCAGGTAGACGCGATCACCGCGGCCGCGGGTGCGTTCGTCGTTGGCGGTCGGATCGTCGCCCTCGACCTCGGTCCGCTCCAGGCCCGGAGTGGCGACGATGGCCGAGGCCTCGTCGCGCGAGCCGGGCGTGCAGTGGACGACCAGCCGACCGCGGCCGACCGCGAACAGCGACTCGCTGCGCTCGCCCTCGTGGATCACGATGTCGCCGGGCGCGATGGTGCGCACGCGCACGGTGCGCGCCAGCTGGGTGAACTCGCGCGGCGCCAGAAATCCGAACAGCGGCGTGCGAGCGCGCTGGGTCATCGCGCCGGTCAGCTCCCCGCCCAGGTCGCGCGGGTCCACCATCTGCAACAGCGGCCAGAAGCCGTGGCGGTCGAGCTGTTGCGTCAGCGCCTCCAGCTCGCCACGGTTGCCGGTCTCCAGCTCGGCCAGCGCCATCAAGTTCTGTTCGACCTCGCTGCCGTCCACCAGCCCGCGGATGGCGTCGAGCGCGCACACCGCCGAGATCAACAGGCCCTGAAATGCGAACACCGCAGCCGCCGTGCGGTAGGCGGACAGCGCCACCTCGGGCTGTTGCAGCTCGCGGTAGCGATCGGCCAGCGCCACCAGCGTCCACAGGCTGGGTTCCGAGCGCAGCGAAGCCAGCAGCGCGCGGATGCGCTCGTCGTCGATCTGAAAGTGGGGCTGCGGCCGGGTCGGACTGCGCGGACCGGCGACGCCCGGTTGCAGCGATAGGCTCGGCCGCATCGGCGAGGTGACCCCGCTCCATTCGAGGTGCGCCAGCGACGACGCCAGCTCGCCCTCATCGTACGGGTACTGCACCAGCAACTCGTCGAGGTCGGCTGCCATCTCCTCGGCCGTCTGGTAGCGGCGCTTGACGTCGCGGTCGAGCGCGCGCAACACGATCGCATCCAGCGCCGGCGGCACCTGCGGTTGCCGCGCTGACGGCCGCGGGATCGGATCGTTGAGCACGCGCACCAGCGTGGCCACCAGGTTCTCGGCCGCGAACAGGCGATCGCCGGTCAGCATCTCGTACAGGATGACGCCGGCGGCCCAGATGTCGGTGCGCGGGTCGACCCGCTCGCCGATGGCTTGCTCGGGCGACATGTAAGGTGACTTGCCCATCACCGTGCCCGGCATGGTCGCCGACAGCTTGTTGCGCGCGGCCGCGATGCCAAAGTCGGTCAGCTTGACTTCGCCCTTGCGGCTGAGCAGCACGTTGTGCGGGCTGATGTCGCGGTGCACGATGCCGAGCGGCTGCCCGGCGTGGTCCAGCTTGGTGTGGGCGTAGTGCAGGCCGCGGCACATGCCGCGCGCGATGAAAGCGGCAGCCCGCGGGTCGACCGACTCGCCGCGCGAGAACAGCTTGCCCATCAGCTCGGCCAGGTCGGTGCCGTCGACGTACTCCATCGCCATGAAGTAGGCGCCGTCGTGCTGGCCAAACTCGTAGAGCGCCACGATGTTGCTGTGATTGAGGCCGATGGTGATGCGCGCCTCGTCGATGAACATGGTGACAAACTTGAGGTCGCTGGAATAGGCAGGCAACACGCGCTTGATGACGCAGGTGCGGGCGATGCCACCCAGCGAGGCCGACCGGGCGAGCAGGATCTCGGCCATGCCGCCGACCGCGATGCGGTCCAGGATCTCGTAGCGGCCAAACTGACGGGCCAGCTGCTCGCCCTGGCTGGCGCCAGCTGCTGCCGCCGCCGGTTTGTGTTGGCTCGCCATCGCGCGCTCCGCCCCCGACCTCTCCGCCAAATACAGGCTACAATGGATTGTTGCGGCGCAGTGGCGCACAGTCAACAGCGGGTGTCGGACCGGGCGGATGCAGAAACTCGAGCTGTGGCGCATTTTTTGGGTGTTGCCATGCGCGCTGCCGGCCGCGTGCCCGGCTCCATCCGGTAGCGATGGCTCGCAGACAGAGCGCGACGCGGCGAGCGCAGAACGCAGCGATGCCGCGATTGCTGACAACCTTACCGAGGATGCGTGCGTGGTCGAGCGGATTGCCGTGGGCACCATGGTGGCGCTGGGCAGCTCGTCGGTGGCCGGATCCGGCGCCAGCGACGAGGCGCACCGCTTTGTCAACCTGATCGCGTCCGGCATCCAGGCCACGACGCTGCTCAACCTGGGCAGCGGCGGCCAGACCGGGACCGCCGTGGTTGGCGCCATCGCCCAGCAGGCGCGCGCTGCCCACCCCGACGTCGTCGTCGTGATGTCCATGACCGACTACGCCAGCAGCGACGGGCAGACCATGGCCGACGCCTGGCGCACGGTGCTGACGCCGATCGCCGGCGACGGTGCGCGCGTCTTCTTTGGCGATCTGCGCATCGACATGGCCTGGGTCTGCTCGGACCGGCCGACGCCCAACGGCGAGTGCTATGGCCAGGCCGACAACGAGATGATCAGCGCCAAGAACGCGATCGTGGCGACGACCCTGGGCTCGCTCGGCAACCTGACGGTCGTGCCGGTCTTCGATCAAAATGCGGCCCACCCCGAGTGGAATGCGCCCGACGGCCACCCCAACGACCAGGGGCACGCCTACCTGGCACAGACTTTCCTGAATGTGGTGCGGCCGGCGCTGGAGCGCTGCGCTGGTTCCGACGCTGGGAGTCGCGAGCGCTGACCGCTGGCCGCGCTATTGCTGGGAGATGCTGAGGTCGAACTCACCGGTCGGAGAGCCCGCCCAGGTGTCGACGATCAGGTAGTAGGTCGTGCCGCTGGTACCGACGAAGGACCAGCCGGTCGAACTGTCCGCGACGCAATGCGCCGCGCTGCCGCAGCTGGTGGTGGCCCAGACCGTGGCGTCGTAAGGATACATGCCGAGTGTGTAGGTCGCGTTGGCCGGGGCGACAAATGAATAGACGACGTCCGGACCATCGTACACCCCGCTCGTGCAGGCTCCGGCCACGCCGCTGGTGCCGTAGTCGTCGTGCGCGGCGAGGTTGGTGCCATGGGCGCCTTGGGCCAGGGTGATCGGGATCGCACCAGCGCAGAGGTCGTTGGCCGGCGATGGGACGGCCTGCACCGTGAACTGGAAGGTTTCAGCCGGCTGGAAGCTCGTGGAGTCGACGATGAGGTAGTAGGGCACGCCCGCTGCGCCAAGGAACAGCTGACTCGCGTAGTAAACGATGCAATCCGTCTCGGCACCGCAGGTGGTGGTGACCCAGACGAAGGACTGGTTGGCGGCGGACGCGACCCGGTAGAAGCCAGCAACCGCTGGAGTGAAGGTGTAGACCAGGTCCGGGCCATCGGCTTGCGCGCCCGCACATGTTCCTGCTAGACCGCTGGTTCCGTAGTCGTCGGTGGCCATCAGGGTGTAGCCGCTGACCGTCTGGTCGACGTCGAGGGAGATGGCGCCGGCACAGGTGTCGTTCGCGGGTGTCTCGAGAATCTCGACCGTCAAGCTGGCAGGTAGGCTCGACGACTCGACGACCACGTAGTAGGTGCCGGCCGGCAACAGCGCCGGGATCATGGGCTTGGTCCCGAAATCGCACCCGACCTCGTCTGCCGGCAAAGCGCTATCGCAGTCCGAACGGACATACACACCGACCCCGGCGGGAACGTGATCGTAGCTTGCGCTGACGACGACCTGCGCCTGCTGTTGCAGCGTGAATGCGTACACGACCTCGCTGGTCGTGTTGCTGGTGCAGCTGCCCGAGTAGTCGTTGACAGCGCCGACCGAGTCGATGTGGGCGGTGGCCTGCAGGCCATCGAAGGTGAGCGCCGGGACGTCGGCACAGGTGTCGCCTGCGGGCGGCGTGACGGCGCTGACGCTGAGCCAGGTGGTGCCACCACCACCTGCGGTCGGCTGGTCGACCCAGATCCAGTAGTCGCCGGCAGCCAGCCGTGGCAGCAAGATCTCCGCGCCCTCGTCGGTAACCTGGCAGCCCAGCTCGTCGCCCGGAGCCGTCGACGCACAGGCCGATCGCACGTAGACCATCGTGTTGAATCCGGCAATGCCCACCCGGACGTTCTTGGTGGCGTCGAGGTGCAAGAGGTAGACGAAGTCGCTGCCGGGGCCGACGCCGCCACAGCCGGCCGGCGCCGTGTCGTTGACACCCTGCGCAAAATTCGGTTGTACCCGCACCGAGCCATTGCCGTCGAGGGTCAGCGTCTGCGCCGAGCCACAGTCGTCCGGCACGATCGGCGGGTCGGATACCGTCAGGTCGAGCGTGAACCCGGTGCCAGCCGTGCCGGAGTCGACAAAGACAAAGTAGGTGCCTGCCGGTAGCCGGTAGACGGTCGCGCTGGTCGAACGATCGTAGGCACCCGTGGCGTTGGCGCACGCCACCTGGTCCTGGGGAGCACTGCTCGCACAGGTGCTGCGCAGATACACGATCGGATACTGGCTGTAGTTCGATGTGCTGAGCTGCGCCACGACCTGCTTGGTGGCGCTGGTGGTGAAGCTGTAGACCAGGTCTCTACCGGCCGCATTGCCGCACGTGCCAGTGTAGTCATTGGCCGCATCGGTCAGATCGACCGTGACCGCTGCGTGGCCACTGCTCACGTCGATCGCTTGCGCGCCGGCGCAGGTGTCGTTGGCCGGGATCGGATCCTTGCTGACGACCAGGGTGAACGGCCCACCTGCGGTCGCGGTTGCAGCGTCGACCCACACAAAATAGGTTCCCGCGGCGAGGCGCTCGATGTGCCGAGAGGCGCTGCCACTTGGCGCGCTGGCCGCGCAAAACGACTCGTCGCTGGCAGAGGCGCCGGCGCAGCTGGTCTTGAGATCGAGCATGGGCGATGTGGCATCGGCGTAGCGAAGTGCAAACGTCATCGGCGTTGCCGCGTCGAGGGTGAACGTGTAGACGACGTCCTTGCCGCCCGGCAGTTGCTGCGGTCCGATCATGCCGCACAACCAGCTCGACGAGTCGCCGCTGGCGCCCACGGTGTCGCCGTGCACGGTCGCCACGCCGTTGCCGTCGAAGGTCAGCGCGATGGCGCCGGCGCAGCTGTCGTTGGGCGGCGTGGTGATGGCCACGCAGTGCTGGGTGCTGTCGCACATTTGACCGGTGCAGGTGCCGCACGAGGTACCGCAGCCGTCGTCGCCGCAATCCTTGTTGGCGCAGCTGCCGGTGCAGCACTGGCCGTTGAACGCGCTGCAGACTGCGCCGGTCTGGCAGCAGACGCCGTCACACACGCGCGTGGGGCAGGTGGCTGCGTCGTTGCCGGCTGCGTCGTTGGGGGGATGATAGGTGTCCGTCCCGCGCAGATCGGTTCCGGCGGTGTCCGGGCGAGCCGCGTCGGTCGGTGGCTGGTGGGTATCGCGACCGCTCAGGTCGGTGCCGATCGTGTCATGGCCAGCCGCATCGTTTGGCGCCTGATAGACGTCGCTGCCACTGCCCGCGTCCTCGGTACCACCGCCGCAGTCGCCGCAGGCGCCGAGCGTGGTGACCGCGAACCCCAGCAGAAATGTTCTCGAGACTCCAGATCTGTTCATGGTCTCCCCCTTGTTTTTGCGATTGGTTGGTGTGTTCTCGTCGTCAGCAGGCGCGGCGGTTTTTGCCGTTTCAGTGCGAGGTGAGAAAAAAGAATTCTTTTATAGCCTGGCAATGTTTCGACCGCAGCATGTCACGTGCTCTCGACCGCCTCGCGGGTGCCGCGGGCGCGCCGGATCTCGCAGCGCACCTGGTCGCCGTGGCGGATCACGTCGACCGTGACCGGGCCAACCTGCGGGCTGCGGTAGGCAAAGCGCACCTCGGCCTCGACCACGAACTGGCGCCGCTGCTCGGTGTCCATCAGTTCGTGCACCAGCGTCAGGATCTCGTCAGCCGAACAGGACTTGCGCAGCAGCTTGAGCTCGTCGCCAGCGAGCTCGAGCTTGATCGGTTGGCCCGAGGTCAGCACCAGACCGCGCGCATGGTGGCGGTCGAGGTTGCCCAGGTACGTGTCGATGCGTGCCATTGGTCCGACGCTAAATACGTTAAACACGGTCCATCCTAGCTTGGCCAAGCAGCGAGCGCGAGGTTATACTGCGTCCCCATGAGCCTGCCGATTCAACCTGTCGTCGAGCTGTTGCGCGAGAGCGCTGCGGCCAGCATCCTCGGCGGCGTCAACATCGTCTTTGCCCTCCTCGCCGTGGGCGTGCTGATCGCGGTGCACGAGTTTGGCCACTACCTGTTGGCGCGTCTGGTCGGCATGCGGGTGATCCGCTACTCGATCGGCTTCGGGCCTCCGATCTACATCTGGAAGCATTCGGACATCGAGTACGCTCTGAGCGCGATCCCGCTCGGCGGCTACGTCCACGTCTTTGGCATGAGCCCGGTCGAGCCGGGCGCGCTGGAAGACGAGCGCAGCTATCAGCGTCGTCCGCGCTGGGCACGTGCGCTGGTCTGCCTGGCCGGACCGGTCTTCAGCTACGCGCTGGGCGTGTTTGGCTACTTCGCGTTTTTTTTCATCGGGCAGACCGGGCAAGAACGGGTGTTCGTGGTGGCCGAGGTGGTGCCAGGCACGCCGGCCGAGGCTGCCGGGCTGCAAGCCGGCGACCAGATCGGCGCGCTCGACGATCACCTGCCGCGGTCGAGCGAGGACTTCGGCAACTACATCGACCAGCACAAGGGGCAGCCGCTGGTGCTGGTGATCGATCGCGGCGGCCAGCTGATGAAGCTGACCGCACAGCTGCCGCCCGAGCGGACGGAGCAGGGTCTGCTCGGCATCCGCTACGGCGAGAAGATCAACCAGGTCCACGTCGACACCAGCTTTCCGGATGCAGTGGCGGCCGGCTTTGTCACGTCGTACCGGCAGTCGGCGCTGGTGCTGTCCGCCCTGGGCCGGCTGTTCACCAAGCCGTCGGAAGTCGAGGTGGGTGGCGTGCCGGCGATCGTGAGCGAGTTGAAGAAGAGCGCCGACCGCGGTCTGCTCGACTTCATCTGGCTGCTGGCCGGGCTGACCGTGATGTTCGGTCTGCTCAACTTGTTGCCGGTGCCTGCGCTGGACGGCAGCAAGCTGTTGCTCCTGGGTGTCGAGGGCGCGTCACGCCGCAATCTGCCGGCGCGTTTTCAGCTGGTGTTTCACGGCGTGGGGTTCATGCTGTTGCTCGGGCTGATGGTGCTGGTCAGCATCAGCGACGTCTGGAAGATGGTCAGGTAGATCGGGGTTCGCCATGGAGCTCAACGACATTCTCGGTATCGCGCTGCGCGGCGGCGCCTCGGACATCCACATCAAGGCCGGTCTGCCGCCGATGTTCCGCGTCGACGGCACCCTGGTGCCGCTGAAGGATGCGCCGCGGTTGCCGCCCGAGGAGGTGCAGCGCATGGCCTTCTCGATCATGAACACGGTGCAGAAGGAGGCGTTCAAGGCCGACTACGAGATCGACCTCGCCTACGGCGTGCCGGGATTGGGCCGCTTTCGCGTCAACGTGTTTCAGCAGCGCGGCACCATGGGCATCGTGTTGCGCGTCATCCCGATCAAGGTGATGACCCTCTCCCAGCTCAATCTGCCCAAGGTGCTGGAGAAGATCGCGATGGAGAACCGCGGTCTGATCCTGGTCACCGGCACCACCGGATCCGGCAAGTCGACCACGCTGGCCGCGATGATCGACCACATCAACACCTACCGCACCTGCCACATCATCACGGTCGAGGATCCGATCGAGTTTTTGATCCGAGACAAGCGCTCGATCATCAACCAGCGCGAGGTCGGGGTCGACACCAAGAGCTTCTCGCGTGCGCTGCGCAGTGCCATGCGCGAGGACCCGGACGTCATCCTGGTCGGCGAAATGCGCGACCTGGAGACGATCGAGACCGCGCTGCTGGCGGCCGAGACCGGCCACCTGGTGATGTCGACCCTGCACACCCTGGACGCCACCGAGACCATCAACCGCATCATCGCGGTGTTCCCGCCTTACCAGCAGAAGCAGGTGCGCATGCAACTGGGCGCCGTGCTCAAGGCAGTCGTCTCGCAGCGCCTGATGCCGCGCGCCGACGGCCGCGGCCGCGTGGCCGCGCTGGAGGTGCTGATCGCGACCGCGCGCGTGCGCGAGATGATCGAGGACAAGGACCGCACCAAGGAGATCCCGGACGCCATCAACGGCGGCCACACCCAGTACGGCATGCAGAGCTTCGACCAATCCTTGATGTTTTTGTTGCAACGCGGTCTTGTCAGCTACGAAGAATCGATGCGGCAGGCGAGCAATCCGGACGACTTCCAGCTGCGCGTGTCGGGCATCAGCGCCACCAGCAATACCAACTGGGACGGCTTCGAGGTCCAGGGCGCCAATTCGCCGGTGCCGCAGAGCGTGTCGCAGGGGATGCAGCCGGGGATGCAACCGGGAACGCAACCAGGGATGCAGCCCGGCCAGCGGCCCATGCAGCCCGGTGCCCCAGCACCCTACACACCACCCTCACGGGCACCAGCGCCGGGGCCGGTCGCGCAACCGGCAAGGCCCGCGACGCAGACTGCGCAGCCAGCAGCTGCCAATCCGGACGATGACTTTCAAATAGAACGCTTCTAGTTTATCCAGGGGGCGTCGGGCGCCCCCTCGTCCGTCGAGAGTGAATCTCGCCGGACTTCATCCCGCCAGCACACACAATTGAAGCTCTGGTTTCACTGTGGACGACATCGCTGCCATGGCGCAAAGTCCTCTCAGGTACAGGCTGAAGTCTGCGTGATGTCTGGCGCGCAACCGTCCATCAGATAACTGTTTTTTCTGATTGGTTTGCGTCAACTGACGATGGCGTCGATGGCCTCGGACGCGCCAGGCACTTTGAGGTAGCGCAGGTAGATCGAAACCGGTTCCTTGCCGTGCTTGGGCACCAGCAGCTTGCACAGCTCGGTCACCTTGGCGGCCTCCAGCTTCTCGAAGAAGTCGATCTCCTGGTCGGTCAGCCCGTTGTCGTGCTTGATCCCGAAGTGGTCGAGCGCATCGGCCAGCATGGCGCGCTGCGTGAACAGCCAGTTGCGCAGCAACTCGCTCGCCAGATCCCGCTCCATCTTGCCAGCCTCGGTCACCAGCCGATCATAGAGCGCACGCACCCGATCCGCGCTCTTGCCGAGGCGCAGACCGATGCGCCGGGTCTGAGCCTTGATGCCGAGCCGGGAGAACAGGGCCTCGCGCACGTTGCGCGGGTTGACGGCGAAGATCTCGCCAAACTTCTCCGGGCTGATGTCCTCGATGATGTCGATCGGCCAATCCATATCAATCTCTCCAATGGTGACGCGGCCAGAGCTTACTTGCGTGAACGTGCGCGTCAAGTGCGGGGCGGCCAGTTCGACATCGCCTCGTCGACCAGCGCGCGCAACTTCTTCTGCGCCCTGGCCTGCACCTGGCCCAGCGCGCGGTCCACGGCAAAGGCGGCGCGGTCGAAAAGTTCGCGCACCAGGTTGGCGTTGGCGTGCTCGACCAGCGCCACGCCGCCGTCCGGATAGACGATGCGCGCGGCAACCGCCCGCCCCAGCAGCAGGGGCGACCGCCGCGTCTTGCGGTCGATCGCGAGCAGGCCCTGGATACCGGCCAGCAGTACCAGCGTGCGAGCGCCGATCGGAAAGATGAAATTGGCAGCCACGGCCGGCGACAGCATGGTGTGGCAAAGCGCGATCAACGGCCGCTCGGTGTGGCGCGCGATCAACGCGTCGGCCTCGCTGAACGGCGTGGCCGAGGTGATCAGACCCGAGCTGGTGTGCCAGAGCAGGGCGCCCCACGACGAATCGTAGGGGATGCTGCCAGCGCTGCCGACCGCGCAGCGGTGCAGACCGGTGAGCACCAGCTGGTCGCCACGCTGTTCGGTGTAGACCGCGCCCGCGAACTCGCGGTCGGTGCGCCGCGCCTCGACCAGCTCCTCGATCGCGCGTTCCCAGAACGTTCGCTCGGCCACCACCTGGCCACTGCGCGGTGCCAGGTCGCGCCGCGCGCTGCCATCCAGGCCCCATGGCCGGTCGCGCACCTTGACGCTCACTGTGATGGAGCCGCGGCGCAGCCTCAGCGCGGTCCCGACCCGCACGCCGGCCGGGTACTCGCACTGCAGCGGTGTGCCGTCGACCTCGATCTCGACCACGCCACCGGCTGCGCGCTCGGCCGCCGTCAGGTTGATCGTCCGCTGCAGCTCTTCCACGCAGCAAGCGTTATCAGGTTCGCAGCCGACGTACAAAGCTATACAATCCGCCGCGTGCGTGTCTCGCGGTGACAGGGGAGGAGCGGAGAGACCGATGTTGTCGCTTTTACACCCCGGCGCAGCGCAGCGTGCTGCGCGCAAGCGCGTGCCCAAGTCGCGGGTGGTGGTCGAGCGGGCGCTGCGCGATCGCGAGGCGCTGAGCCGGATCCGGATGGCGCTGTCGCTGATGTCCGAGGCGCACAACGTGGCCAAGAACTCGCTCGACCACGCCGTGCGCGCGGCCGAAAAGGTCTACTTCGGTCAGGACTACCTGGACTCGCGCTTGACCTCGTATCACGGCCAGAAGCGCGCGGTGTTTCTCTACCACGGCTACTTCCAGGGGCGGCCCGCGTTCGAACGTTTCGAGCGCATGCTCGACTCGCCGCTGTTCGATCTGTTCCCGATCGCGGGCGGCTACCAGCCCTACTCGCAGGATCTGCGCATCTCGGCCGAGTACGAGCGCCGGGCCATCGACCGCGTGCTGGCTGCCACCGACCTGGACGAGATCTACCTGGTCGGCCACAGCCAGGGCGGTATCGTGGCGCGCTACTTGGTGCAGGAGCTGGCCGCGCCCAAGGTCAAACGCTGCGTCTTTCTGGCCACCCCGCACCGCGGGACCTATTCCGGGTACGTCGGCTATCCGCACCGGCTGGCCACGCTGTGCCTGAGCGCGTTGCCAAAATTTCCCAATGTCAGCGGCGAGAGCGCATTGCAGTTGCTGCCCGGATCCGGCTTTCTCGACCGGCTCAACAGCCTGGAGCTGCCGGCCGGCGTCGAGTACACGTCGATCTACAATTACATCGACCCGCTGTTGATCCCGGCGCGCTACGGTCGCATGCCATACCCGCAGGCGCACAACATCCTGATGATGAAGGTCGGCCACTACCACTCGCTGTACGACCAGCAGGAGATCGAGATCGTGCTGCGCGCCCTGGTGCTCGGCCAGTCGGCGTTTGCCGATTTTCGAAACACCATCCTCGGCGGCCAGGAGTTGCTCGACGCGACCGAGTTTGGTGCCAAGGCGACCGCGGACGTGTTCGTCACGTCGGCGGATTGAGAGCCGGGCAATGCGACGCGGGACTCTGGGGGCGATCTTCGGCGCGGCCGCCATGGCCGTGTCGCTGCCGCTGGCAGCGCAGACCGAGATCGATCTCTCTACTTTTGCCGCGGACCATCGCCTCGACGGCGCGGCGGGTGACAAGCTCGGGGGAATCTTTCTTGCCGATACCTATGTGACCTACTGGGACACGCCGACCGACGGCGATCAGGACACTGGTCACGGCCCGGCTTCGGTGCGCGGTGCGGTGAGCTGCGATTTCGACGGCGACGGTTTTTTGGATCTTGCGATCGGTGCTCCGGCCCGTTCGGCATCGGCCGGCGGTGTCTATCTGTTCTACGGCAGACCGGACCAGATGCTCGCCGCCACGATCGCACTGTCGACTGCGACCAACTACGACGTGGTCTACACCGGGGACGCGAACAGCGACTTTGGCAACCAGGTCGTGGCCGGCGACGTCAATGGTGACGGCTTTTGCGATTTGTTCGTCAATGCACCGGAGCGCAGCAACAACCAGGGTGCGGTCTATCTCCTGCTCGGTGGCGCGCGCGCGGCAGGCACGCTGTTCCCGCCGGGTCCCGGCGCGACCGTCAACGCCGGCGCCAGCTACTCGATACGCACCTCCGACAACGAATCATTCGATGTGGTCAGCTACTCGGTTGCCGTTGGCGATGTCTCGGGGGACGGTGTTGCAGACGTCATCGTCGGTGCGCTGTACGACGATTCTGCGGTGAGCAAGCGCGACACAGGCAGCGTCAACGTCTATTTCGGCAAATCGACGATGACCCGCGCGAACACCAGCGGCCTCAACATCGACCTCGACACGGTCTCGTCCGGTGGCGCCAGCATGGCCGGTTACAATGTTCGTTACTGGGGTGCGACGGGTTACGGAATACTCGCCTTCGAAGGACCGGCCGATAACCTCGGGGCGGCGGTGGCCGCGGTCGATCTCGATGGCGACGGCGTGAAAGACGTCGTCATGGGGGCGCCATCGCCCCAGCTCGACTACAGCGCGTCGGGCACCAACGACACCGGCAGCGTCTACGTTGTCCTCGGCGGCGGCGCGCCGAGTGGCACCGGCACGGTCAATCTGGGGAGCGGCAGCATCTCGCTGGCAAATGCCGGCTCGTACCACATCCGTTTCAACAACGTGCAGAACTGGGCCCACTTTGGAGCGGCCATCGCCGGCGGCGATCTTGTCGGCGACGCGGCCGAGGACCTGCTGGTTGCCGCGCCCTTTGGCTGGTTCAACTTCGTTGCAGGCAACGAGAGCGGCTCGGTCTACCTGGTCGCCGGCAGCACGACCTGGCAAGGCATGAGCCGCAACAACACGCAGATCGACCTGGTTGCTCCCGGCAATGGCTACGCCTATCGATTCGACGGCGCTGCCCTCGGCGACGAGCTGCGGGCGGTGGCCGTGGCCGACATGGACCATGATGGGAGCGCCGATATCCTGCTCGGTTCGCCGCGCGCTGATCCGAGCGGCCGCAGCGAGGCGGGAGCTGCTTACTACTTTGCTGGACCGTGGTCGGGCAGCGGCACGGTCAATCTGGGGGCGGTCACGCCTCCTTACGACGAGCGCATCAGCGGCGCCGCAGCCGGTGATCGCGCCGGCCTGATGGTCGCTGCCGTCGACTACCCATGTGGCACGGTGCGGCGAGTCGTCGCCGCGCCCTACTCGAGCAGCAGCGCGGGCAAGGTCTATGTGATGCCGCCGCTCAATCCACCGCTGGCGACGACGCTGCGGCTCGTTGGCGGGAACGCCCAGGTGGGGACGCCAGGCCAGCCATTGACCGACCCGATCGAGGTCGAAGTCGTCGCTGCGTCCGGGCGGCCGATCGGATGCAGGCAGGTCGCGTTTACGGCGGGCAACGGCGGCAGTGTGGGCACGGCGACCGTCTATACCTGGGTCAACGGTGTGGCGAAAACGACCTGGACGCTTGGTCCAGGAGCGGGCAACCAGAGCGCCAGCGCCACGGTGAGCGGACTCGCCGGATCGCCGCTGACTTTCTCTGCCTGCGCCGCAATCGCCGCCGACGACGCCAGCTGCGACAACGTCGACGACGACTGCGATGGCACGGCGGATGAGGACTTCGTCGCGCTGCCGACGACCTGCGGGGTGGGGGCGTGCGTGCGGTCGGGCACCCTGACCTGCGTCGCCGGCATCCCGCAGGATAGTTGCGTGCCGGGCACGGCGGCCGCCAGCGATGCCACGTGCGACGCCATCGACGACGACTGCAGCGGCGTGGCGGACGAGGATTATGGTTCGCAACCGACGACCTGCGGCGTCGGAGCCTGCGCCCGTGTCGGTGTGCGCACCTGCGTGGGCGGAAGCCCGCAGGACAGCTGCGTGCCAGGCGCGCCGGCCGCCGACGACGCCACCTGCGACAACGTCGACGACGACTGCAGCGGCGCCGCCGACGAGGATTACGCGCCGCAACAGTCCAACTGCGGTGTTGGCGCCTGCGCGCGAACCGGTCACCGCATCTGCCTCGCGGGCGTGCCGACGAACAACTGCGATCCAGGCGCGCCTGCCGCCAACGATGCCACCTGCGACAACATCGACGACGACTGCAGCGGCGCTGCTGACGAGGACTACGTGGCAACGCCGACCCAGTGCGGTGTCGGCGCCTGCGCCCGGACCGGACTGCGGATCTGCGTTTCGGGGACGGCGACGGACAACTGTGCGCCAGGCGCGCCGGCCGCCGCCGACGCCACCTGCGACAACATCGACGACGACTGCAGCGGCGCGGCCGACGAGGACTACGTGGCGCAGCCGACGACTTGCGGTGTCGGAGTTTGCCAGCGGAGCGGTGGCACGACCTGTGTCAGTGGCACGGTGACGACCACGCAATGCCAGGCCGGCAACCCGATCGGCGCCGACGACACCTGCGACGGCGTCGACGACGATTGCGACGGCACCGCTGACGAGCACTTCGTGGCACACGGCACCAGCTGCGGCGTGGGTTCTTGCGCGGCGAATGGCGATGCGACCTGCGTCAACCACGTGCTGGTCGACAGCTGCACGCCGCTGGCGGGTGCGGCAGATGACGCCACCTGCGACAGCGTCGACGACGACTGCGACGGTACCGCCGACGATGACTATGTCGTCGATTCCACGTGCGGCGTCGGTTACTGCCGCGATCACAACGTACCGGGGCGCTGCCAGAGCGGAGCTGAGACGCCATGCCTGCCTGCGACTCCACCGCGCAGCGACGACCCCACCTGCGATGGCGTGGACGACGATTGCGACGGTTCGACCGACGAGGACGTAGTTGCCGGTTCTGCCTGCGACGACGGCACGACCGACGCTTGCACGATCGGCGTGTGCAGTCCGACCACCCATCGGTGCGAGAGCAGCCGCCGCAGCAACTGCTGCCTGTCCGGCGATGCCGAATGCACGGCGCCGGGCCGCTGTCTGGTCGGCCGTTGCGATCCGGCCGGTCATGCCTGCAACTTCGAGGCAACGGCTGGCTGCTGCACCAGCGTTTCCGATTGCGACGATGGCGATGCCTGCACGGTCGAGAGCTGCGGCAGCGGCACCTGCGCGAGCGAGCGGCTGTTCGGCTGTTGCAGCAGCAACGCCGACTGCGACGACGGCGATCCCTGTTCCTACGACCAATGCACGCAGTTCAGTCGCTGCCTCTATTCGCCGGGCGCCTGTGCCACCAGTGGCCCGTGTGGTGGCGACCAGGCCTGTCTGTACAGCGGTGTGTTGATTGGCCGCAGCGCTCACTCGCCGATGGGCGCGGTGGTGCGCGACGGCGCGACCCAGCCGGTGTTGCAGATCGTGGCGACCACGGCTGCGCTGGGCGGCAATCTGGCGTCGCTGCGATTGCGGCTGGATGGCTTGTCCGGCGTGGTCGCGAGCAGCGAGGCGCTGACCGCCCATCTGTTTGACGACCTGGACGACGACGGGTTGATTGGCGCGCGCCAGACGCCGCTGGCAACGGCGCGCTCGCTCGATCTGGCAAGCGGCGCCATCGTATTCGAGGAGATGCAGGTGCCACTGGCGCCCGCGACCAGCCGCCATCTGCTGGTGGCACTGCGCCGCAATGCGGCAGCAGGCGGCTGCAGCGCGGCCGACCTCCATGCCTTGGGTCCGAGTTGGCTCGGTCTGTTCGCTCTGCTCTGGATGCGGCGGAGGCCGCGTTGGCGTACGCGGTCATTGCTGCTGGCGGCCGCCATCGCGCTGGCGGCGCTGGCCGCCTGTGCCCGCACCGGCTACCTCGAGGTGCACCGGGCGACCGTCGCGATCGAACAGAACGCCGACCTCATGGTCGTGGGCGGCGGCAACGAGCGACTGGTGGTGCAGGGCGCGCCAATCGCGAGCGCACCGTTTCAGGTGATCTTCTAGCGCGCGCGCTCTATGATGCGCCGGCTTTTTCGAGGAGCACGGTCATGGCCGAGCACGTCTACATCTCGCAGATCGGTGAGCACGTCGGACAAGAGGTCCTGATCAAGGGCTGGCTTTACAACCGGCGCTCTTCCAAGAAGCTGCGCTTTCTGCAACTGCGGGACGGCAGCGGATTCATCCAGGCGGTGGCCGCGATCGGTGAGATCCCGGATGCCAAGTTCGAGCTGGCCGACCGGGTGCCGCAGGAGAGCTCGATCATCGTCCGCGGTCTGGTGCGCAAGGACGAGCGCGCGCCATTCTGCGGCTACGAGCTGGGGCTGATCGACTTCGACGTCGTCACCGAGTCGGCCGAGTACCCGATCTCCAAGAAGGATCACGGCGACGCTTTTTTGATGGACAACCGGCATCTCTGGCTGCGCTCGTACAAGCAGCACACCATCCTGCAGGTGCGCGCCACCATCATCAAGGCGATCCGCGACTACTTCGACAACCACGGCTTCGTGCTGGTCGACTCGCCGATCTTCACACCGGCCGCGTGCGAGGGCACCACCACGCTGTTCGAGACCCAGTACTTTGACCAGAAGGCCTACCTCAGCCAGTCCGGCCAGCTGTACCAGGAAGCGGCCTGCATGGCGCTGGGCAAGACCTACTGCTTTGGCCCGACCTTCCGCGCCGAAAAGTCCAAGACCCGGCGCCACCTGACCGAGTTCTGGATGGTCGAACCCGAGGTTGCCTACATGGACCTCGACGGCGACATGGACCTGGCCGAGGACTTTCTCTGCTACGTGGTCGGCCGCGCCCTCGAAAAGCACGGCGCCGCGCTCCGCGAACGGCTGGAGCGCGATATCAAGCCGCTGGAGAACGTGCAAAAGCCGTTTCCACGCATTTCGTACGACGACGCGTCGGTCCAGATCGCCAAGATCCGCGACGCCGTGACCGACCCCGAGCTGAAGGAGAGCCTCAAGCTCGAGCCCAACGACGACTTCGGTTCGCCGCACGAGACCGAGCTGACCAAGCGCTTTGATCGGCCGCTGATGGTGCACCACTACCCGTCGGCAGTGAAGGCCTTCTACATGAAGAAGGACCCGCAGAACCGCGAACGCGCGCTCTGCGTCGACGTGCTGGCGCCCGAGGGCTGCGGCGAGATCATCGGCGGCGGACAGCGCGAGGACGACCTCGCGTCGCTGCTGGCCGAGATCGACCGCCACGGCTTGCCGCGTTCGGCCTTTGCCTGGTTCCTCGACCTGCGGCGCTACGGTTCGGTGCCGCACGCCGGTTTTGGCCTTGGCGTCGAGCGCACCGTGGCCTGGATCTGTGGCCTGCACCATCTACGCGAGGCGATCCCGTTCGCCCGCACCATGGACCGGCTGGCGCCCTGACACCGTGGACGCGCGCATCGTCACCTGGGCGACCGAGGTCTCGCGCAACGTGGCGGGCGTGGCGTGGCTCAGCCACCTGGTCTCGAGCCTGCCGTTCGGTTTGACGCTGCTCGTGCTGGGCGCGGCGCTGCTTTGGTCTCGGCGGCGGCCGGGCTGGGCGGCGGCTGCGCTGCTGATCGCGCTGGTCTTCGGCACCGACTGGATCAACCACAATCTGTTCAAGGAGTGGGCGCGGCGGCCGCGGCCGTGCCAGGTGCTGGTCGGATTGTACACGCCCGACGGCTGCGGCCCGGCCTGGTCGATGCCGTCGGGCCATGCCGCGACCCACTTCGCTGGTGCCGCGGTCATCATGGCACTCGAACCGTGGTACGCATTTGTGGTGGTGCCGATCGCCGTGCTGGTCGCGCTGTCGCGGGTGTTTCTCGGCGTGCACTACCTGTCCGACGTCGTGGTCGGTGCGGGTGTCGGTCTGTTGCTCGGCGCGCCGCTGCCACTGCTCGCTCGGCGTTGGCTGCGCGATCGCCATGAGCGTGCAGGCCGCCAGCGGTTGCGGGCCGGGGGCGAGGTGCCCGGTCGGACCTCCGGCCGCTGATCAGTCGTCGCCGGATCCCGGCTCGCTGGCGACGCCCTCGCGCTTGAGTCCGAGCTGCTTCATCTTCTTGTGCAGGTTGGTCCGCTCGATACCGAGCTCATCGGCTGCGCGCGTGATGTTCCACTCGCACTGCTCGAGCCGCTGCACGATCAGCTCGCGCTCGACCCGCTCGCGCACCTCCTTGAGCGTGGCCTTGCCAAACGCAGCCAGGTCGAGCGCGTTGGCGCCGGCGCCGGTCATCTCGCGTGGCAGGTCGCTGCGGCCGATCGGGTCCTCGCCCATGATCACCAGCCGTTCGCACAGGTTGCGCAGCTCGCGCACGTTGCCGGGCCAGGCATGGCCGGCCATCGCTGCCAGCGCCTCGTCGGAGAATCGCTTGTTGGGTAGGCCGTTCTCGCGGCAGAACCGCTCGACAAAGGTCTTGGCCAGCAGCGGGATGTCCTCGCGCCGCACGCGCAGCGGCGGCACCTCGAGCGGCACCACCGCCAGCCGGTAGTACAGGTCCTCGCGAAACTCGCTGCGCTTGACCTTGGCCTCGAGGTCCGAGTTGGTGGCGGCGATGACTCGCACATCGACCGCCAGCGCGCGCTCGCTGCCGACGCGGGAGAACTCGCCGGTCTGCAGCACGCGCAGCACCTTGGCCTGCGCCGACAACGACATGTCGCCGATCTCGTCGAGAAAGATGCTGCCGGCGTCGGCCAGCTCAAACAGGCCACGCTTGCGCCGCTCGGCGCCCGAGAACGATCCGCGTTCGTGGCCGAACAGCTCGCTCTCGATCAAACCGGGCGAGATGGCGGCGCAGTTGACCTTGACGAACGGACCGGCCGTGCGCTTTGACTGCGCGTGCACAGCGCGCGCGACCAGCTCCTTGCCGGTGCCGCTCTCGCCGGTGATCAGCACGCGGCCCGGGGTCGGCGCGACCTTGGCAATGGCCGCCTTGAGCGACTGCATGGCCGTGCTGTTGCCGATGATCTCGAACTCGCCGGCGCCCAGTGTGCGCGCGGCCAGCGCCTCGATGCGTTCCTCCAGGTTGGCGCGCTCGAGGGCGTTGCGCACCGCGATCAGCACGCGATCTCGGTCGAGCGGTTTTTCAAAAAAATCGAGCGCGCCGAGCCGGGTCGCCTCGACCGCGTCGGCGATGGTGGCGTGGCCGCTGATCATCAGCACCGGCAGCTGGGGTGAGCTGGTGCGCAGCCGCTTGAGCGCGCTCAGGCCGTCCTCGCCCGGCAACTTGATGTCGAGGATCAGGAGGTCGACGGCGGTCCGCGTCAGCAGCGGCTCGATCTCCTCGGCCGCACCCGCCTCTTCGACCCGGTAGCCCTCACCCTCGAGCACCAGACGCAGGGTGCGCCGGATGTTGCGTTCGTCGTCGACGACGAGCACGACAAAATCCTGTGGTTTGGTTCGGGTCACGGGCTCACCCTCTTGCCACGTCGCTGGCGACGCTGCTGGCTGCTACTCGTCCGCGATCGAGGTGGATCTCGATACGGGCACCGCCCAGCTCGGGCGACCGGCCGGCGGCAATGGTGCCACCGTGCTGCAACACGATCTTCTTGACGATCGCCAGGCCGAGCCCGGTGCCGTGTTTCTTGGTGGTCATGTACGGCTCGAACAACCGGGGTGCGACCGCCGGTTCGATGCCCGGACCGGCGTCGTCGACCAGCAGCTCGCAGCCGGCGCCGGCCAGGTGGGCCGCGATCCGGACGCGCGCCGGACCGTCGCGTCCGGACTGGGCCTCGACGGCGTTGAGCACCAGGTTGGCGATCACCCGCCGCAGCATGATGCGATCGACGGCAAACGTACCCAGGTCCGGATCGATCTCGAGCGCGATCTCGGCATTTGCAGTGGTGGTGGCGATCTGGCTTGCGGTCTCGTCGAGGTACTGGCTCAGGTCGAGCGCGTCGGGTCGCACCTCGGGCAGTTTCGCAAAGGCCGAGAACTCCTCGACCAGATGGCGCAGCGTCGCCGCCTCCTCCTCGACGATCTCGCGTGCTGTGCGCACCAGCTTGGCAAAGGCCTCGTCGCCGGCTGGCTTCTTCTCATCCAGTTGCTGCACCGCCAGCACGATCGGCGTCAGCGGGTTTTTGATCTCGTGCGCCAGCCGCCGCGCCACCTCCTGCCAACCGCTGATCTTCTCCAGGTAGACCATGCGGTCGCGCCGCTCGGCCAGCTCGGCGACCATCGTGTTGAAGGCCAGCGCCAGCTCGGCGATCTCGTCGTCGTGCAGATCCTTGACCCGCACCGTCATGTCTCCGTCGGCAACCAACTTGGTGGCGGCGGCCAGACGTGCGACCCGGCGGGTGACGTTGCGTGCAAGCATCAGTCCGACCCAGATGCTGCCAGCCAGCACCACGCACAGCACTGCGGCAAAGGTGACCAGCAGGCTGCGCTGGATGTTGTCGCGCGCCGCCGAGATGGTCTGATAGGTCTCGGCCAGGTCGCGGGCCTCGTCGAGTTCGCGCACGAAGCGGCCGGGCAGTTGAAACTCGAGCCGCAGCATCAGGTCGGGGTTGCTGGCGACCGGCTGTTCGACGGCGAACGGCCGGCCGAGCGGATCGGCGGGTGCGCTGGCAAAAAAACGCTGCTCCTTGGCCTGCAGCGTGATCCGGGTCAGGTCCGGGCTCGTTGTCAGCGCCTGGTCGACCCAGTTCTGGACGTCGGTGTCGCCGTGGTCGAGCGCGCTGCGCAGCGCGGGATCGCGCGCCAGCGCTTCGGCGCTGGCCTGATAGGCGACCTTCTTGGCATCGAACAGCGACCGGTAGAGTGGGATGTCGTTGGCCAGGCCGCGGCGCACCGTCTCGTTGACGCCGATGCCGATCGAGACATCGGTCAACATCAGCGCCAGTACCACGGCCGCGCTCAGCGGTAGCAACGCGGCTGACAGCATGGCGAGCACGATGCGGCGGGCGACGCGCGACCCTTGGAAGTCCCTGAAGAGGGGCGACATCAGCGGACCCCGTCGCCGGTCGTGATCGGCGCGTACGGCGATAGCCCGCGCAGAACGCGCACGCCATGCTCGACCGAGACATTGAAGAACAGCCGCGCCACCGATCCGAACAGCGATCGCGCCGAAGAACCCTCGCGGTCACCGGGCGACGACGTCATCATCTCGCGCGACCGCTCGAGCACCTGTTCGGAGACCGGGTTGACAGTGAGCGTGGCGTCGACCCGGTAGGGGCGTCCCCGCTCGCACGCCGCCGCTGCGCCCAGCTCGACGCGGATCGGCCGGCGCAGCAGCTGCGACACCTCGTCCAGCGTGGCCAGGCGCGCCTGCTGGGTTGGACCCGCACCCTCGAACTTGACCAGGTAGTGTTCGTCCCACAGGTCGAACACGATTTCGACCGTGCGCTTGACCGTGAACCGCGGTCCGCCGAAACCCTCGGGCTCCAGGTGGGCATCGATCACCAGCCGGTTGGTCAGTCCGGTCTTGATGCGGTCGCGCAGCGGACCATCGACCAGGTCGGGCGCACTGATCTCGGCAACCACCAGGTCGCGCTCGACCAGCTGGGTCACCCGCAGCCGTTCGTCGTCGGCGTGCGCCGGCGCCGCCACGGTGACCGCGGCGGTAACGACCGCCGATACGGCCGCCGCCTTGATCAGCAGCGTCAGCCCCCAAGCACGATGTCGCGACCGCTCCACGTCAGCACACCTCAGAACAGCAGATCGACCAGGTACGACGCCGAGATCACGAACGACCCGGCCACGGTGTCGAATTTAAGGCCGGTGTCGAAGGTGACCGGAAACCGGTCGTCGCCCGGATCCAGACCCTGGATTTCGCGAACGGTGGTGCCCTCGGCCAGATTGACTGCGGCATAGACGTAGCCGCGGTAGAAATAGTCGCCGCCGACGAACAACGGATAGGCGTACGCGACGTTGACCGAGCCGAGGATGTCGTCATACGTCGAAAAAGCCGACAGGTTGAGACCGAGCTGGCGCGGCAGGCTGTTGCGGTTGCGTCTGAAGTAGCTGTAGTCGCCGATGTAGTAAGCCTCGAAAAAGGGCGCGCCCGACGTGTTGTCGTGCGCCACACCCGGCTGGATGACGCCGAGATCGAGCCGGAGCGAGAAGCTGTGGTTCTCGAAGGTCGGAATGTACTGCTCGTAGGTCAGGTGGTAGCGACTGTACTCGTAGGTGCTGAGCAGGATCATGCTCGACACCTCGACCCCGATGAAGAGGTTGAAGCCCGAGGTCGGCACGAAGGAGCGATCGCGCGAATCGCGCTGGTACGAGAACTCCAGCGCCGACAGGTACGAGGTGCCGGGCTGGATCAGTGGCGTCCGCCGCACGCGCGGGCTCAGCTTGGGGTCGGCGCTGATCCACTCGCCGTGGTAGTCGACCATGAAGCGCTGGTAGGTTCCGGCGTTGATGCTGACTCCAGCCATGCCTCCGCCGCGCAAGTAGTCGATCGAGCCGCCGCCGCTCGGGTCATCGCCCAGTGCCACTGGCTCGCGGCCACGCAGGAACAGCAGCGCGAGGCGCGCGCCGAGCGGTGAGCCAAACAGGTCGCCGCCAGCGATGCGCGCGCGATAGGACTGCTGTTCCGGTGCGATCACGAAGCCGCCGCCAAGTTCGAGGCCACGGCCAAAGAAGTTGGGCTCGACCGCGCTGATGCCGGCGAAGAACGGGGTGGTCTCCGAGAAGCCGAGGTACAGGCCGTCGATCACCGGCAGTGGTGGGCGTTCGGTCACGTCGATCAGCAGCACGACGCGACCGCGCTCGCTGCCACGATTGAGCCGTAGATCGACGCTGGTGAAGTAGCCGGTCGCCAGCAATCGCACGCGCGACAGCTCGACCCGGTCCTCGTCCAGGATCTCGCCCGGCCGCACCATGACGCGCGCCATGATGACGCCCTCATCGGTGCGCTCGTTGCCGCGGATCTGGATCTGCTCGACCAGATAGCGCGGCCGCGCGATCCCGGTCCACGTCTCGTTGGGCCCGAGGCCGAGCAACGGTTCGTCGGGCGCGCTGGCCGCGGGTTGACTGGCCGCGGGTTGACTGGCTGCAGGTTCGCTGGTCGCCGGCGCGCTGTCCGGTAACGAAGCAGGTTCGCTGGTCGCAGCATCGGCAGCGCGCGCGGTCGCGGCGAGAATGACGGCGCCCACCAGCAGCGCTGCGGTCGCGTGCCGTGCCATCAGTTCACCGCGACGTCTTATCGCCATCGGCGGGCGCCACAGTGCCGCGCGCCGGGCTGATCTTCTCGCTCCTGGCCGCGGCACCCTTGGTCTCGCGATCGAGATCGGTGGTCTCGTCGACCCCCAGCGGCGCACCAACGAACTCGCCCGGCCCGATCTCGACCACCGATGGCCTGGGCGCGGTCGCTGGCGACCGCAGCGGCGCAGGTGCCGCCCGCGGCGCGACCGCTTGATCGCCCGGGAAGGCAGGCAACCGGATCGTCTCCTCGTCCTCGACCGGGACGTGCGGTGTCGAGCGCGGGCCGTACAACCGCTTGACCAGGCTCTCGCTGATCTCCAGCCGTTCGGTCTCGTCGCTCGGGCTCAGGTTGTGCGGCCGGACCTCCGTCTTGTCCTCGCTGCCGTTCTCTGGTCCCACGCTGTCCATCAGGGCGAGCGAGCGCAGTCCAGGGGCGGCCACCGGCGCGTTTTCGGCCTGCATCGCGTTGAGGACGTCGGGTTGCGTCGACATTGCGATCGTATCGTGCACCCATGGATCGTTGGCGCCGGCAGCGCTGTCGAGCTGATCGCTGACGCCGAGCGCGATGGGAGCCGGCACGGCAGAACCGCCCTTGGCTGGCGCCTCGGCTGCGCTCCGGTTCGCGCCATCGGCCGCTGTCGGCCGCGCCATGACCGGTGTGTGCTGGCCTTCGCCAGGAGCGGTGACCGGTGGCGTATCGATCGCGCGATCGGCGGGTGTCGTCTCGGATTGCCGCGGATCGGTGACGGCTTGGCCGAGCCTGGCGCCGAGAGCATCCTCGACCAGCTCGAGATAACGCGGCCGCAGCCGCTCCCAGGAATAATGGTCGAGCACGAACTCGCGGCCGCGCGTGCCCAGGCGTTTGCGCAAAGCGGAAGACGTCACCAGTTCGGTCAGGTATTTGACGAGGCCCTCGCCATCCCCGCGCCGGACGCAATGGCCGAGATCACCCTTCTCGATGAATTCGCGATTGCCCGGCGCCTCGGTCGTCACCACCGGCCGACCGCAGGACATTGCGTTGAGCGCCTCGACTGCGATGACCCCGGTTTCGAGCACCTTGTCCGACCAGCTCCACTGGACGAGCGCCACGTCGACGTTGCCGAGCGCCCTGGCCATCTGTTCGGTGGTGCTGGCGCACTCCAGCGACAGTCGGCGCGACACACCATGCTGCGCGGCCACCTGCTCCAGCGTGTCCGCCACCGGTACTGGTGCGCTGGTCAGCAGCTGCAGGTGAACCCGCTTTGGTAGCTGCGCGAGCACCCGCGCCAGCTCGTCCAGCGCGGCGTCGCGCCATGGCGCCACCAGCGCGGCGATCAAGCAGGCGCTGGGATCCGCGCGGACCTCGATCGACGGTGGCGTGAAGATGTCGGTGGCGACGCCGAACGGCAGCGACCGGACGCGCTCGGGTGGGACATTGAGGCCGAGCAGGTAACGCCGCATCGTCTCGCTGTGGACCACGACGCGGCTGGCCGCCATCAGGGCGGCCATCTCGTGGCGGCGCAACGATTGGTGCCAGCGGCGGTCGTCGATCCCCGGGTTTTGCTCGCCGAAACTGATCGACGGCAGATCGAACAGGTCCACAAAGAGCAGGGCGCTGCCGAGCGAACTGGCGCTGGCCGCGGTCGACGCGGCGAACAGATCGGCGCAGTAGACGACGTCGTACGGTTCGTTGTCGATCTGCCTGGCCACCGCGCGCTGAAACGCCGCCACGCGTTCCGCCGGCGCCTTCTCGGCCGTCGGCACTCGCATCAGCCGCGCTGCGCCAAAACGCTGAATGTGGGCAAGTTCGTCGCCCTTGAGCGTCATGGCGTCGACCTCGGCGCGTTCGGCCAGCGCCGGGATCAGCTGCGACAGGTGCTGGCCGACCGCATCGACGCTCGGCACCATGTCGAAGGCGAGGACGAGAATCTTGGCCACACCACCTCCTGGCACGCCCATTCTATGGCCTGCCGCCGCAGACGCAAGGCGTCACTCTCGTGGTCATGGCCGCCGCAGATGGCAGTAGATCCGGCGATCGTTGACCGGGGGATGCGCGCACGGCCCGGGATCGATATCATGAAGGTGAAGGGGACGCAGGGGTGTCAGGACGCGCATGAAAGTCGGTCCGGCCAACGCGCTGCTGGTGGCGGTTGCACTTGGTGCAGCGTCCTCGTGTACACCGGTCACCATCTACGATGACCAGGACGGTTCAACCGGTCCGCGCGACGGTGGCGGTCGCGATCGGGCGAGCCGCGACCTCATCGGTCGCGACCTGCAGCCCGCCTTTGACGTCAATGGCATCGACCTGGCCAATCGCGACCGCAGCATTCTGGTCCAGGACGCCAATATCGGCCGCGACAGCAACCTTGTCGGCCGTGACGCCCGGCCGGGCGACGCCACGCCATCGAGCTGCCAGCAGGCACGCAAATCGAACGGCGAGTCGTCGCTGTGGGTCGTCAACGGCACTCGGGAGCCGACGTTGTTGCCGCTGACTGATGCCCAGAAGCGCAGCCTGGTCAACTTCACGTCGAGCTCGAGCGGACAGTTCTGCTCTGGCACGCTGGTGGCGCCGCGCTACGTGCTGACCGCCAAGCACTGCACCCAGCTGATGGCAGCCACCCAGGTCACCGCGCAGTTCAGCACCGACGGCGTCAACATCGTGCGCAACATCCAGGTGGCAGCCTACAACAACAGCGCGACCGCGGATGTCTCGGTCTGGGAGTTGACCCAGGACGCGGTCTCGCTGGCCAGCGCCCAGATCATCCCGATCACGCCCAACACCACGACCAGCGCCTGGGTCGGCACCCGGGTCGAGTGCGCGGGCTGGGGCGCCACCTCGTCCGGCGGCTCCGTCGACGGCCGCTACTTCACCGCCGAGCCGGTGTCCGGCGTCTCGAGCAGCGAGATCACGGTCAACGGCGAAAACGTCCACGGCCTTTGCTTCGGCGATTCGGGCGGACCGGTGATGGGTTTGATCAGCGGCGAGATCCGCGTGCTCGGCGTGCTCTCCAACGGCGACAACTCGTGCGTCGGATACGATCGCTACGCCCGGGTCGACCCGGTGCGGTCGTGGATCGAGCAGTTCACCGGCGCCACCCCGCCGATCGGTGGCAATGATGCCGGCAGCGGCTGCGGCAGCGTCACCAGCGCCGGCTACTGTGAGTCCAACAACACGCGTGCGGTCTACTGCAGCAACAACCAGGTGCAGCAGATCGACTGCGCGGCCCAGTCGCTGGTCTGCGGCTACAGCGCGTCCGCGTCCGGCTATCGCTGCATCCAGGGCACGACCGATCCCTGCCAGGGCATCGATGCGCTGGGCACCTGCCAGGGCAACGTGCTGCGCTGGTGCAGCGGCGGCCAGCTGCGCAGCTTTGACTGCGGCGCCTGCGGCTGGGTGTGCGGCTGGCTCAGCGACCCGATCGGCAACGAGTGTTTCGAGCCGTGCAACAGCATCGACTACCTTGGCCAGTGCCAGGGCAACATCGCGGTGTGGTGCGCTGGCAGTGCGCTGCGTCGCCACGACTGCGTGGCCGACGGCAAGACCTGTGGCTGGGTCGACGCCCAGACCGGGTATTTCTGCCAGTGAGTGCAGGGCCAGCTCACGTGTCCTCGCGAAACAATCCCAGGTCGAGCTTTTCACCGCGCCGCTGCATCTCGTCGTAGAAGTGCGGGACCGCGCCGGTCGCCAGGAAGCGACCGAGGATCTTGCCGCCGAGACCGGCGCCTTCGCTGCGATAGGCGAAGATCTCCTGCATCGTGATCAGGTCGACCTCCATGCCGCTGACCGCCGCGATTTCGGTGACGCGCGGCGCGCCGTCGGCAAAGCGTGCAACCTGCACCACGACGTCGATCGCTCGGACCAGCACCTCGCGCATGGCGCGCGCGCTGGCGTCGCCCGCGCCCACCTGCATCATCGCCTCGAGGTTGCCCGTGCCCTCATGCGCGCTGTTGCCGTGGACCAGCAGCAGGCTGCCCGCGAGCGACCCGCCCATTGCTTGCACGATATCGAGTGCTTCGCCGCCTCGGCAGTCGCCGACCACCAGGCGGTCTGGTTCCAGGCGCAGCGCCCAGCGCACCAGTTCGCGCGTCGTTGCGTCGCGTTCACCGACCACCGGTGCCGCCTCCAGGTTGACCACATTGGGTTGGGGCAGCCCGAGCTGCGCGACCTGCTCGATGGTGACGATGCGCTCGCGCCCGTCGATCGCGCTGGCGATCGCCCGCAGCACGTCGACACCGCCCTGGTCGCCACGGTTCGAGACCACGATGTTCTGGCGCAGGCGCACACAGGTGCGCAGGAACTCGGCCATGCGCTGCGACAGCGCGCCGGCCGCGACGAGTAGGTCGAGCGTGGCGGTTGGTTTGGCCGGGCGACTGAGCACCAGCGCTGGCCCGTTGGCGGCGAGCGGGGGCAGCAGCGCGCTGAGGTGGCTGCCATCGGCCAGTCGCGCATCGATGCGCGTCGACACGCCGAGCTGCAGCCGTGACGCACGCAGGAGTCTTCCGATGACATGCGTCATTGACCCGGCGCTGGAAAAGATGTCGCCGCAAGCAACGGTCCGGCCGTCCCGCACGACGAAGATATGGTGCGGGTCGTTGGCGAAGATCTTGGACACGGCGCTGTCCTGGAGCAGCGGGTCCAGCGGACCCAGGCCGATGATCTCGCGGACCAGATCCTTCGACACCGCGTCGCGATCGACGCCACGTGGCCATTCTGTTGCTGCCGCTGCGTTGTCCAGCGCGCGCCGCACCGCCTGCGCGGCGGCCGCAGCGTCGAGCGCGAGACCATCGATATCGTCGCCCTGGACCAGGGTCGCGAATGCAGCGGCCCGGAGCGCGAGTGCGAGTGCCGCGCCGCCAACCGCCTGGTCGCCGGTCTTGTTTGCGGCGTTTTCGTCGGCGCTCGCGTCGCCGTAGTCCTCGATCGGGGCGATGAACTCGGCGTCCTCGTCCAGCGACGGCAGCGGTGGCGCGACCAGCGCTGATCGCGGGAGCGGGGGTGGCGGTGGCGGTGCGGCCGCTGCCGGTGGCCGCGGTGGGGCGGGGCGGGGCGCTGGAGTCTGGTTGGGCGGCGTCTGCACAGGTGGGGTGCGGGGCAGGGGGGTGCGGGCCGAGGTCGTGCGGCCAGCGTCGCGCTGCGATGCGACCGTCAATGTGAAATCGCCGATGTAGATCTGGTCGCCGTGCTTGAGCACGTGCGGGCTGGTCAGCTTGTGGCCGTTGACGTAGGTGCCGTTGGTGCTCTTGAGATCGACCACGACGAAGGCGCCGCCCTTGACGATGATGCGCGAGTGGCGCTTGGAGATGTTGCCCTTGGGCAAGATGATGTCGTTGCCCTTGACGCGGCCGATCGTCACCTCGGGGCGATCGAACTCCAGGACCTGGCGTCCGTTGCCCTTCTCGCTGATCTCGACGCTGAACTTCATGGCGACCTCTGCCGGTTGTGGCGCGAGCCCGTGAGTCACCACTTGCCGTCGCGCACCATCGTGGCAGCCATGTGGAGCAAGATCTTTTTCACCGGCCCCACCTCGACCGCGTTGTCGTCCTGCAGAGGCTGGCCGAACTTTTGGTGGTCCATGGTCTTGACGGACTTGACGTTGGCCAGGACTGACGACGGGCGCAGGGTGGGCACGGCTTCGTCGTAGAGATCGAACCAGGGCAGGTTGTGCAGCGCATAGCTGCGTGCCGTCACCGGCGTGGCTGGCGGCTCCTCGCCTGTGATCTCGCGCCACAGCTCGCTGTTGACGATGTGCACGAAGACGCGCGCGCTGTGGTCCTGGTTCCAGGTCGCGACGTCGTACGGGTCGGGATAGATCTTCTGCTTCATGCGGCCACCTGCGGCCAGCCCCATATTGCCCGCCGACCGGCGCGCGGCCGGCGCCGGCGCTGCGCAGGGCGCTGCCGGTTCGCATTCCTCGAGGTCGCAGCCTTTTTCGGAGACGACGTCGCTGGCGCTCAGGTCGCACGTCTCGCCGCACTTCTGGCGGCGCATCGTCTGGCGGTTGAAGCGGCCGGCTCGTGGTTCCACCACCTTGATCTGGATCCCGCCGAAGCGCTCGGTGCCGTTGACCTGGCCCTCGACCGTGTAGCCCATGCCAAGCGGCATGGCGACGAACTGCCGGATAATGCCGCTGGCGGCGGCGATACCGTCGAGCCACGGTTGCGGTGGGCTGACCAGGTAGTTCTGCGGATCGCTGTGCAGTTCCTCGGACCAGGGTGCGCCGGTCAGGGCGCACACCTTGCCCACGGCCACCTTGACCGCGCGCGGCTTCCACGACTCACCGCTCAGCCGCAGCCACATGGCCTCGCGCTGGTACATGGGCAGAAAAACGCCGCCGCGCTGCAGCCACTCGGCTGGCACCCGGTCGGCGTAATCGTCGACCTTGCGGATCGGAAAGCTGCCCAGCCCGGGGGGCAGCGGATAGCTGTCGCCGTCGTCCGGGATGCGCAGGGTGCGCTGAAAACTGATGCGCAGGCCGTCATTGAAGATGATCTCGTCGTTTGCGACTCTGACACTGGTTTTGTGGGCCATGATTGCCTCCTCTGCTGGGATCGACGGCGGCTGGTCGAGGCCGTCACGCGGCCTCCGACGCGGGCTGGCAACCTGCTGATCTTGCGCAGTAAAAAAAAATTGTTGGCGGGCGCGGTGACAGATCCGGGGCGCCGTCGTCTATCTCGGTGCCAGGGAGTGTAGCGGCCCCCGCCTGCGCGCCGCGCTCCCGTTGCGACCGACCCCACAACCGAGGCAGGATCCGGTGCGGATGAGCCCGCAGGCAGTCAGCGAAAACGAGTTCCGGACACTGGTGGCCAGTGCCGAGCACCGCCGCGCTGCCGAGTGGCTGGTGCTGCACTACGCCGACGAGGTGATGGGGCTGTGCCTGGCCATGGTGCGCAACCGCAGCACCGCCGAGGACCTGGTCCAGGATGTGTTCGGCCGCGCCTTTCTCGGGCTCAAGGGATTTCGCGGCGACGCCTCGGCGCGCACCTGGTTGCTGACCATCGCACGCAACCGCTGCTTCGATTATTTGCGCGCGCGCAAGCGCGAGCCGTGGGGCGCGCCCGGCTCCGGCACCGCGCTCGAACCCGACAGCGTGCCCGAGGACGTGCCGCTGCCGAGCGAGTTGCTGGCGCGCCGCGCCGACGTCGAGGCCGCCCTGGACGAGCTGCCCGAGGCCGACCGCGCGCTGATCGTGCTGCGCTTTCGCAACGGGCTCGACTACTCGGAGCTGGCCATCGCGTTCGGCCTCAAGCCGGGCGCGGTGCGCATGCGGGTGAGCCGCTCGCTCAACAAGATGCGGCGCGCGCTCGAGCAGCGCGAGGAGCTGGATCGCGTCGCCGTGGCAGAAATGGAGCTTGCTGACGAGGAGCCGATGCCTGCAGCGCAAGCGGCGCCCGAACCGCTGGCCGCAGAGCAACTGGAAGACTACGCAGGTGCCGCCCAAGACGAGGACGCGGCTGATGTCGCTGGTGAGGTCTGCGACGACTTCGAGGAGTTCGCGGCGCCCGAAGAGGCCGCGGCCGACCTTGATTGGGAGGGGCCGACTCCGCCCATGCCACCGCGCCAGGCGCCAGCTCCGCGCCGGCCCGAACCCGCCGCTGACCGCGTCCTCGCAAAGCGCGCTGCCGAACCTCCGGCCCGCTCGGCTGCCATGCCGCCACCGCCTGCTGCGCAGGCCGTACGCCGGGCTCCCGCTGCCCCGCCGGCCAAGTCGGCGCCAAGCCCCATATTCATGCGGCCGCCAGCGCCACCGGCGCCGCCGATCGAACATCCGCTCACGGCGTACTTCGCCGCGACCCGCGACGCGCTTTCCAACGAATTGCGCGGCCGCCTGCTCGACGGCGCGAACCACGTCTGAACCCGCTGCACGGAGTCCTCATGCTGACTCGTATTTTCGCGACAGCCACGATTCTCGGCCTGGCAGCTTTTTCGCTGGGTGGCTGCTGCCTGTGCTCGATCGCGACCAGCAACTTCGAGCGGTACACCTGCCGCTCGAAGCAGAGCGAGGCCAAGGCCAACTTGCGCGCGCTGTATGTCGCCGAGGAATCTTTCCGCTCGGAGCAAGGCAAATACGCGCCCCTCGACGCGGTGGGCTTTTCGCCGCAAGGGGAGACGCTTCGCTATGACTATGTGCTGCTCGAGGTCGACGACACCCACTTCGTGGCCGAGGCGCGCGGCAAGAACGAACAGGCGGGCGACGTCTGGCGCATCGACAACACCAGTACGCTGGCCAATGTCCTCAGCGTGTGCGGTGGCAGCCAGAATTGATGGCGGGTCAAGCGGGCGCAACTTCGCAAACACGCGCGGCGTCCGGCAGGGCACGTTGACGACGATCTGGCTGCTGGCCGAGATCGCGGTCTTGAACAGCTGCACGAATTTTTCGGGATCGACATTCGGTGCCGGGCAGCAGGTCAGGACCACCAGCGCGAGCATCCCCGAGCAGCATGATGCCTTGGCCATGGCCTACGGCTCCCAGTAGCTGATCGTGCAGTCCTTGCGGTCGCAGCCCGCGCCGACGCCGACGGCCGAGATCCCGATGAACGTCAGGTGCCCCCAGATGGTGGTCGAGTAGGTGCATCCCTCGAAGCTGACCTCCCGGGTATCGCTGCATAAGATGCTGCTCGCCGTGCCGTCAGCGGCTGAGCTCTTCAAACATTGAATCGAGTTGCCGCCCTTGAGCGCCAGTTTGTTGGCGTCCGGGTCGTACGTGATCTCGACGTTACCCGGATCGGTGTCGAAGAAAGCGTCTTGCAGCGCGAGCTGGCAGCCCACGGGCGGCTGAGTCTGGATCAGCTGCATCGTAGTGCGACCGTCTGGCATGGACGCCCCGGCTGCACACATCGACCGGTAGGCAGGGTCGCAATCTCCTGCAATCCAGAACGTTCCGCTCGCCGTGCTGTCTCCTGCAGTGTTCTTGACCTTGCCGTCGATGACGCCGTCGATCTCGATGCCCCGCTCGATCGCGGTCGGCAGCGTGAGCTTGTTGACAAAGAGCACAAGCGCGCTCGCGTCGACGGTCTCGCTTTGCAGCTTGAGCTCGTCGATGATCAGCGGGCCCATGTGGGGGAGCCGGGCCGAGTCCACCATCAGATACAGGCCGTCACCCTCGATCAGGTCGAACAGCGTTTCAGAACTACCCAGACGCAAGCCCTGCTCGGTCTGCGCCTTGACCGTCTTGCCGATGGCGCCCTCGAGCTTGAGCTCGACCATGGCGCCCTCGCGGGCACAGGCGCTGCCGACCGCCAGCAGCGCCAGCGCGCTCCTGGCCAGCAAGCTCAAACCCATCGACTTCCGATCGACTGCGACTCGTGCCCAGTTTTCCTGCATGGCTCTCCTCGTCTAGAAAGAACGCTGTCTGCACTTGAATACGCCCGCTCGGTGCTGCCCCCTCGGCAGCAATCGACGTCACAAACGCGACGAGCGTAGCGTGGTTGCGTTCGACACTAACAGTGACGACCGTCGTACGCCAAGCCGCTGGTGGCGACGACGCGATCGTTCCGCACCAAACAGCACTCGAAGTGAAACAAGAAAGCACTCAGGATGTCTGATGTGACTCCAACTGGTCTCAGTCGTGCGGCCCAATGTACAGGCCTCCGAGTCGCCACTCCATGCGCGCGTCGTCGCCGGAGGGTCGATCGCGCACGAGAAAGCGCCGCCGCACGCCGATGGTCTCCAGGATCGGACCCACGTGCGTGGGCAGCCGCCCGATCAGGTACTCGGTCTCTTCGCTGGTCAGCGGCAGCAGCACCCAGTGCTGGGGATCGTCGCCGGTTTGCCAGTCGATGGTCTCGGTGAAGATGCTCGCGCAGCGATCGCCGCAGACGGGGCACTCCAGCAACACCACGTGGTAGTGCGATTCGTCGACGAGGGTGTCGATGCACTGCAGCGCCGCGCGCGCAGCCCATACCGCGTCGGGGCTGTTGCGTGTGCACGACGGACAGCCAAGGCGATCGTCGAAGTCCATGCCGTGTCCCCGGCGTCTCGAAAGCCGGCGCAGTATATCGCGGTCGAACGGCTCAGCGGCCGCTGAACGACGGCTTCCTCTTTTCGACGAAAGCCTGCATCGCCTCGAGCAGGTCGGCCGAGGGCAGGATGTTGGTGCTCACCGACGCCACGAAGCGCAGACCGTCCTCGGTGGTCTTGCCCACGCCGTGGTTGAGCACCAGCTTCGAGGCCTGCACGGCCAGCGGCGCGTTGCTGGCAATGCGCAAGGCCATCGCCTCGGCCGCGGCCAGCAGTGCCGCGCTGTCGGCGTGAACCTGGCTGACCAGGCCGATCTGTTTCGCTTGCGCAGCGTCGACGTCCTCGGCCGTGAAGGCGAGCTGGCGGGCCAGTCCCTGGCCAACGATGAGAGGAAGCCGCTGCAGCACACCGACGTCGGCCACGAAGCCGACCGCCACCTCGCGCAGCGAGAAGATCGCGTCGGACGCGCAGATGCGCACGTCGCAGGCGGTGGCCAGATCGAGCCCGGCCCCCACACAGGCGCCGTGCACCGCAGCGATCACGGGTTTGCGGCACTGCTCGACGCACGAGATGGCCTGCTGCAACTCGCCGATCTTTTGCAGCAGACGCCACTTCGCGTCGGCCCCAGGCTCGGGCTGCACGATCTCGGGCATCTCGGCAGCCATGGCCATGACGTCGATGCCGGCGCAAAAACCTTGGCCCTTTCCGGCCACCACGACGGCGCGAATGGCGTCGTCGTGGTCGAGGTCGGCGAAGATCGGCTGCAGCTCGCGCCAGGCCGGCGGATTCATCGCGTTGCGCTTGTCCGGCCGGTCGAGAAAGACCCAGGCGATCGGTGGCGTCTTCTCGACCAGATAGAACTCGAGCTCGGCCATGGTTCGCTCCTAATGTGCGCTCTGGTGCGGCGCTGCCGATCGCTGCACCTGTGCGGCCAGGCTCTGCTGCGCGGCCGCGGCCTCGTCGACGATGCGGCGGATCACCTCGGCCACCGTCGGCGTGTCCTGGATGATGCCGGCGACCTGGCCCAGCGGCAGCACGCCGCGGTCATTGTCGCCGTCGATCGTGCCGCGCTTGAACGCTTCGAACCCGATGGCCATGCGCGCCATCTGGACTGCTTTCGTGTAACCGGCGACCAGGATACCGACAAACAGCTTGAGCCAGGGCAGGCCGAGCAGCTGCGCGATCTTGCGCGAGTTGAGCAGGGCGTTCAGCGGATTGAGCCGGCGTTTCATGATCCGGTGGCTCGCCCGGGACTTCATGAATCGCGCTGGTAGACCGTCGACGCGGTCGGTGTAGATGGTGTCGTAGATCTCCTGCTCGATGCAGAGCCGTTTCATGTTCTCGTGGCATGGGCTCTCGACCGTGTTCATGAAGCGCGTGCCCATGCTGACACCGTCGGCACCGAGGGCGAGGGCAGCGGCCAGCCCGCGACCGTCGGCGATACCGCCCGCTGCGATCACCGGGATTTTCAATGCACTGGCGATGGCGGGGATGAGGACCATCGACGTGATGGCGCCACCGTGCCCGGCGGCCTCGTAGCCGGTGACGATCACGGCGTCGGCGCCGTCGCGCTCGGCCGCGAGCGCATGCTTGTGCGTCGTCACGGTGGCGATGACCTGGCCGCCGTAGGCATGGACCGCCTTGACGATCCAGTCGCCCTTGCCCAGAGCGTAGTTGACGATCGGGACTTTCTCCTCGAACAGGACCTGCGCGTTTTTCTGCGCACCCGGAAAGTACAGCGTCAGGTTCGCTGCAAACGGACGGTCCGTGAGTTGCCGTGTACGGCGGACGAACTCGCGGGTCTGCTCCACCGTCGACACGCCGGTGGCCAGGATGCCGCAGCCGCCGGCATTGGACACTGCCGCTACCAGCTCGGGGGTGGCGATCCAGCTCATGCCTGAGCAGAAGATGGGGACCTCGATGCCGAGCAACTCGGTGATTCTCGTCTTCACGGCGCGACCTGCCTTTCCGAGTGCAGCACCACGTAGCAGCATCAATTGTCCACGGTCAACATCGCGGTCGTGCGACCGTGCAGGTCGGGCCTGAGAGATCGGTTTGCCCTTGTCATTCGGGCGCCGAGGTGTAGGAAAGGCCAGGGGCAACAGAGACGTCCGGTTCGCCGCGCCGGCGACCGATCGGGGGCACGACATGACACAGACCGCACAGGCTCGCCGCATCGATACCGTGGAGAACGAGGCGCAGCGCGTATACAAGCTGCAGCGCGAGGCATATCTGCGCGACCCGTATCCGAGCTTCGGCGTGCGCCAGCACCGGCTGCGGGCGCTGGTGAAGCTGCTGCTCGAGGAGCAGGACGCGATCTCGGACGCCATCAACGCGGACTTCGGCCACCGCTCGGCCGAAGAGACCAAGATGCTGGAGATCTTCACTTCGCTTGACGGCATCCGCGACACCCTGCGTCACCTGCGGCGCTGGATGCAGCCGCAGCACCGCCGCACGTCGTTGGTCTTTGCCAGTGGTCACAGCCGCGTCATCCCACAGCCCAAGGGCGTGGTAGGCATCGTCACGCCGTGGAACTACCCACTGTTCCTGTCCATGGGCCCGCTCACGAGCGCGATCGCCGCCGGCAACCGGGTGATGATCAAGCTCGCCTCCAACTCGAAAAATCTGTGCCGGCTGCTCGCCGAGAAAGTTGGCCGTGTGATCCCGGAGGAGGAGGTCGCGTTCTTGCCGGGCGTGCCGGCATCGGAATTCTCGACGCTGCCGTTCGACCACCTGGTGTTCACCGGCTCGGCTGACGTCGGCCACACGGTGATGCACGCCGCGGCCGACAACCTGACACCGGTCACCCTCGAACTCGGCGGCAAGTCGCCGACCATCATCTGCGGCGACTACGATGTGGCCGAGGCCGCCGCGCGGATCCTGTTCGGCAAGCTGATCAACGCGGGCCAGACCTGCATCGCTCCCGACTACCTCTTTGTGCCCGAGGACAAGCGCGACGCGTTCGTGGCTGCGGCTCAGGCGATCGTCCCCAAGCGTTACCCGGACACCAACGATCGCAGCTACACCTCGATCATCGACGACAAGGCATACCGCCGCCTGCGCGCCACCCTGAAGGATGCCGAGGACAAGGGCGCCACGCTGCTGCCGCTGGTCCCGGGCGCGGCGTTCAACGATAGCCTGCGCAAGATACCGCCGCACCTGGTACTCGACGTCACCGACGAGATGCGCATCATGCAGGAGGAGATCTTCGGGCCGCTGTTCCCGATCAAGACCTACCGCGACCTCGACGAGGTGACAGCCTATATCAACCAGCGCGACCGGCCGCTCGCGTTCTACCTGTTCAGCAACGACTCGACCACGATCGACAAGGTGCTCAAGCGCACCATCTCAGGCGGCGTGACCATCAACCACTGCATGTTTCACGTCGCCCAGCACGATCTGCCGTTTGGTGGCAGCGGCGCCTCGGGCATGGGGCAGTACCACGGTTACGAGGGATTTCTCGAACTGAGCAAGCTGCGGCCGGTGTTTCACGCCCCCATGATCCCGCACCTCAACCTCTTTTACCCGCCGTTCACCGACCGCACGCGCTCGTTGCTCAGCGTGCTCTTGAAGTGGGCGCCGTAGCTCGGCGCTGATCTTTCAACGTCTCGGCGCCGTGTCGTCGGGTAGCACCGAGGTCCAGTTGTCGTAGCGCGACTGGATGGAGCTCACGTAATTGACCGGCTCGCTGCCCCGGCACCAACCGTGCTTGGCCCGGCGCGCGTACTTGCTCTGTTCGAGCAGCAGCATGGCCTTCTCGACGTTGCCAAACCACTTGTCGGGGTCGAGCCCGAGCTCGGCCGCCAGCACCCGCGCGTCGGCCAGGTGGTGCGGACCGGCGTTGTAGGAGGCCAGTGCAAAGCGCACGCGCTGCTTGAACGGCAGTCGCGGATCGAGCGCGTCGATCAGCTGCGCCATGTACATGATGCCGGCGTGGATGTTGTGCTCGGGCTTGCCCACGTCGGCAAATCCGAGCTCGCGCCCGGTCTTTGGCATCACCTGGAACAGCCCCTGCGCGCCACACCAGCTTTCGGCCTTGGGATCGAACGCCGACTCCTGGTAGGCCTGTGCGGCCAGCAGACGCCAGTCCAGGCCGTAGCTGCGCGCCCACTTCTTGATCTGCGGGTCAAACGGCGAGAGCACGCCGGTGACGCGGATGTCGACCTGACCGGCGCTCCAGCCGGGCCGGGCGGCGAAGTACTTGCGGCGCAGCCGCTCGACGTCGCCGTTGCGGGCATGCTTCTTCAAGAACGCATCCAGGTTCGCCAGCAGCTGCTTGTTGTCGGTGCGCACGCCGAGCGCGATCGGGTTCTTCTTCTTGAGCACCAGCGTGAGTTGCGCGCCCTTGTGTGCCTTGGTCTCGACGGTGGCGATGCTCGAGTCGGCGATGGTGGCCGGGATCTCGCCGCTCGCCACGCGGCCGATCAACTGCTCGGTCTCGATGTCCTCGGGCGCGTCGACGTGGGCGATGCCGAGCGCGTCGAGTGTCGCCGCGTACGACGAGGACTTGCGCACGTGCAGCGCCAGCGCCCCCGACGTCACCGCAGTCTTGAGCTGGTCGACGGTCTTGATCGGCGGCGCACCGTTCTTCTGGATCAGTACCTCGTCCACGAACATGTAGGGCTGCGTGAACGCGAGTTGCGCCTTGCGCTCGTCGGTCGCCGTCATCTCGGTCGCGGCCACGTCGCCGCGGCCGGCGCGCAGCCACGGGATGACGTCGCCGCTCTCGAACGGCACGATGACGTCGATGCGCAGATCGCTCTCCTTGGCGTACATCTTCAACAGCTCGTACTCGAAGCCCTGCTGCACGCCGCGGTAGATGAAGTAGTTGGTCGCGTTGTTGCGCAGCAACACCCGGATCGAGCCGCGTTTTTTGGCTGCGTCGAGGTCGCCGACGTCGGTGTCGCTCTTGTGGCCAGTCATCGCATGCTGGATGAGAAAAGCGTCGGCTGCCGCCTTGAGCTGCGGGTTGGTCGGCCGCACGCCGAGTGCCACTTGGCGGCCTTCGGCCAGCGGGAAAGGTGCGGCGATCGCCTCGGGCATAAAGGCGGCGATATCGGCGAACAGGTCGCTGTCGCAGGCGCTGAACGGGATCTTGCCCGCGACGACGGCGCGCACCAGGTCGCTCTCGTCGACGTCCTCGCCGGACAGGGCGACGCGCACCTTCAGCGCGTTGAGCGTCTCGCGGTAGCTCGACGACGGCCGCACGGTCACCGCGTTGGACGGCGCTTTCGCCGACCAGGCAGCAAGCTCGGCCAGGTTGCTGACTGGCAGGGGACCGCCCTTGGCGACGAGCAACTCTTGCACCACCGAGGTCGGCCGGGTGAAGGCGATCTGTTTCTTGCGTGGCTCGGTGACCGTCAT